>PDWI01009509.1_pt1 | contig 11396 bp, 10 predicted proteins | sample 1430891 | NCBI WGS metagenome assembly PDWI01 (sample SAMN01162508, study PRJNA174530) | Oral metagenome, whole genome shotgun sequencing project. | biome: Marine environment; feature: Marine mammal; material: Swab sample of the gingival sulcus; isolation source: swab sample of gingival sulcus... | reverse complement strand
CTTATGTGCTTACAGCTTGAAAGATATACTGGAAGGAACGTGTTCTCCTTTACAAAACTCTTTCCAGTTCAGCCTGCTTTTATCCGGTTCTTTTCATTGCCAAATAGACTCACAACAACCTCAAACTGTCATGCCTGGAGACGTCTGGCTTTGTTGCGGCAAGCACGAAAACATTTCTTTTATCCAGCAGAAAAATACGGAAGTTTGCGGGCTTTCCCTTGTTCTGCCAACCGACTTGGCTGAACAATGGTTAGGGACAACCCAACCTGCTGTCCGGTGAGCCACAATCTGGAAATGCTGGTTGAGGACAGTTCCGCTGCCAGAAAAAAAACAAAAAATCTTTTCCCTCTTGCTCAGGCACCTGAAAAATCAACCCGGATTTTCCGCGCCGCTCATAAGCTGTTTCATACTGAACGTGTGAGCATTTGCGGTAAACTGGATTTTGAATCCCTGTCCCTAAAGCTGTTATCTCTAATATTATCCCAATCAGAGAATCCGGCTTCTTTCTGTAAAGTTAAAAAAATCAATGGTGCCGTTGACGAGGCAGTAGATATTTTACGTCAGGAATGGGGAACTCCACCAACTATTTCCAGCCTGGCCCGGCGGGTAGGATTAAATGAATGTTACCTGAAAAGCGGATTTCGCAAACGGACAGGGCTGTCTATTGGCGGATACGTGCGTCAGCAGCGTATGGCAAAAGCCCTGGAACTCATAGAATCCGGCGAGTTTACAATTCTGGAAACCGCTTTAAGCGTGGGATACTCTAACCCCAGTCATTTCACCGCGGCCTTTAAAAAATTTTATGGGCATGTACCTTCGTATTACAATATCCGTTCCTGAAAAAATATCTGCTTTTCTTGAAAGATTTTTTATCTGTCTTCATCTGAGGAGACTATGTCCAAGTACGCTAAAATTCACGTAGGGTTCAGAATGTTGCCATATAAAAAATCTTGGAATTAAAGAGGTAATATCCCTTTGGGCAATGGAACACCTAAAACCTGGCTGAATATGAGGTAGAACAAGCCGGAGATAGCTATTCCTAAAACGCAATGTAAAACCAATCGTCTGGGGGTCTGCCTGTTATTATGGTCGGCCAGAACAGCCAAAATAACGTAGCAACCTACACTGGAGACGATAAAACCAAACTTGTCGAACAGCAAACACCACAACAGAAGTACCATAAAAAGAAGCAGGCCGCGCCATAATTCCCCGGCCTCAGTTTTTTTCTTGCGATTCTTACCTTTAGCAAGTGACAGGATAATATATCCCAGAGAGCAGACTATAAGTACGATGGAAAATGTTTTTGGAAAGATCGCTCCAAGCGAAGAAAAATTGTCTGCATAAGACCAGGCCAAAAATCCGAATACCGCGAGACTGCACGAGAGCAGTATACTGCCGATGTCGTACTTAGCTTTCATTGGCTTGTCCTCCCTTAAACCAGTCAAACTTACAAAGAATTTTCTGTACAAAAACGGGATAGAAGACTACCAGAACGATCAAAAAAATGATAATCTGAGCGATGGGACGTCCAAAAAAGCTGCCTACGATGTCGTTTGCCGCAGTACCTATGAGCCAGCTTTGAACGAACCCCTGTTCTGCTATGGGACCGAGGATAATCCCAAGCACTATAGGGGAAGGGGGAAAACCATAGCGATTGAGTATCCATCCAGCTCCACCCAAGATGACCATGATTAGCGAGTCCCCCGTATTATTGTTAATGGCGAAGGAACCGATGACACACATAAAGGCAATAAGCGGAACAAGAATGGACTTTGAAAAAGTCGCGATAGAGCGGTAGGCGTATTTGCCGATGAACAGACCAACCGGAAACATAAGCAATGTGGCCAGCAGCAGGCCATAGATAAAGGTATAGACAATATGTCCTTCCGCGCTGAAAAGGGAGGGGCCTGTTTTCACCCCCTGCACCAGCAATGCCCCCATGATAACCGCGTCGGGCGGAGTGCCTGGAATGCCAAGCACCAGGGTCGGGATAAAGCCTCCCCCCACAGTTGCGTTGTTGGCCGCTTCGGTGCTGAAGACCCCTGAAGGCTCTCCCTTTCCAAAATTGGCTGACCTGGGTGAGGTGCGTTTAGCTTCGGAGTAGGCCACCAAACTGGCGATGGAACCGCCCGCTCCAGGCAGAATACCAATCAATGTGCCAATGACGGCGCTGCGGCCCAGGTTGAATTTATCCTTGAGGGCGTATCCTATGGCTTCTTTGAGACGAAAGCCTTTGCCTTCTTTAGGAACATCCAGGTGTCGGGATTTCGTCATGACTAAATCGATGAGTACGGGAACACAGTACAGACCGATTAACGCGGAGACAATATCAATTCCTCCCAAAAGCAACTCGGAATCGAAAGTATAGCGGAGGTCGCCTCCGATGACAGCGACCCCCACAGTAGAACAGAGCATACCAAAAGCGGCTCCAGCCCAGCCCTTGAGCAAGCTGCCTTCGGACAGGGCAGAGATTAAGGTCAAACCGAACAGCGCTAACCAGAAGTACTCAACAGGCCCGAACCGCAGGGCGAATTCAGCCAGGAGAGGGGCAAGAAAAAGTAAGGAAAGCGCGCCAACCAACCCGCCTGCGACCGAGGCAATAGTTCCGCAGGTGACAGCAAGGTCGCCATCTCCCCGTTTGGCCATGGGAAACCCGTCAAACGTAGTTGCAATAGCGGAGGGAGTTCCTGGAGTGTTGACCAAAATTGCTGCAAAGGAGCCTCCGTATATGGCTCCTGTATAAATAGCTCCCAACATAATAAGCGCTGATGCCGGCGCCATAGAGAAAGTCAACGGCACGAGTACCGCCACAGCCATTGTTGCCGAAAGACCTGGAAGAGCTCCAATAATCGTGCCAGCGATGACCCCGATGAAACAAAGCAAAAGATTCAACGGGGACAGCGCGTTGATGAAAAATTCGATACTAAACATAGCTACACCCTTATGGTTGAGGCGCACGCATTGTCCAACCACTGTATGCGCCTGCAGCGTCCATGAATTCCATTCGGTGCGGGCTTGCTGTCTCCATCTTTACTACAGCAACCCGGAAACATTCAATCTGTTCAAAAACCAGGGTTGTTTACTTGATAAGTTTGAGCTCCCGGGCCACTTCGTAATATTTATCTTTCAAGTCATTGAGAAAGGCAGGAACCTTATCATAAGGGATGTCAACCAGAGTGAATCCGGCCTCCACCATCTGCTTGCGGAATGTCGGATCGTCATTGAGTTTTTGCAGCATGGCTGCAACGGCCTTCCGTGTCTTTTCGGAGGATGCCTTGGGCAAAGCCAAACCACGATATGCACCGCCCACAAAGTCGTAACCAAGTTCCTTAAATGTAGGAACATTAGGAAAAAGAGGATGCCGCTTATCACCTGCTATGGCCAGGAGGCGTACCTTATTGCCCTGAGCTACGCCAACTGTGGTGTAGCCCCAATGTGCCGCTACCTGCTTGCCCAACATGGCCATAGCGGCATCTCCCGTTGTTTTGAAAGGGATATAAGTCGTGGTGATACCAGCAATTTTGTCGAAACGGGTCTTGGCGTAGTGGTTGTTGGAATATGAACCTGTTCCGGCAAAGGTGACCATACCGGGATTTTTCTTTGCTTCCTGAACAAGATCATCAAGAGATTTAAACTTACTATCAGCCGGAACAATAATGGCATCAGGGGTATAATGAAAAAAATGAACATTGATTATGTCTTCAAGCTGGAATCCGCTCCCCTTTTGCAGGGGCTTGAGTACAATATGGGGAAGATTCGTTCCCATTATGGTGTATCCATCCGCAGGATACTGTTGCAGAGAACTCCAGCCAACAGCTCCCCCCCCACCTGGCTTATACTGGATAATCATCTCCCTGTTAAAAAGACGGCGGAAATTCGCCTGCTGGATGCGAGCGGAAATATCGGATTCTCCGCCAGGTCCGAACGGAACCACATAAGTTATGTCTTTCTCTGGATACCCCGCACTGGCAAGACTGACTGATGTAATTACAAGGGCAACTGCCAAAAAGAGTTTGCACAAAGTTTTCATGTGTAGCCTCCTGAGTATAAAGCGGGGGCACTATGCCCCACGCTACAGTTAATTAATTCCCTTAAGCACTACGGTACAATTTCGTCATGACAAATTCACGATGGCCGAGGACTTCGGCACTGGTCAGACGACCATTAGCCGTATCCACCATCAGATCAAGGAGATGTTCCCCAGCCTCGTCCATATTCATTTCCCTGCGCAGGATACCGGACACATCCAGGTCGATATGCTCACTCATAGTACGGACAGTACGGGGATTGGCACTGAGCTTGATAACCGGCAAAATGGGGTTGCCGATGATGTTTCCCTGCCCAGTAGGGAAAAAATGTACAACGGCTCCTCCGGCAGCACACAAGGTAACCATTTCGGCGGCGGCCGATGAAGAATCCATAAACCAAAGTCCGGGGCCTGCAGGCATTTCCGCAGGCTTCAAACACCCTTCCATAAGACATTTCTTTCCGATTTTTTGAATATTCCCAAGAGCCTTTTCTTCAATAGTAGTCAGCCCCCCCAGAATATTGCCTTTCGTGGGTTGCGAATCAGAAAGATCATTGGTCTTATTGGCCAAGATAAACTCATTGTAATCGTTCCACATTTTCATGAACGCCTTGCCGACCTCAGGAGTCTTGCCCCGCTTGGCCACAAGATGCTCCCCACCGGTAATTTCGGATGTTTCGCCAAAAATCAGGGTACAGCCCATTTCGTAAAGTTTATCATAAGCATTCCCAACCGTAGGGTTGGAAGCAATACCGGAGGTGGTATCAGACTCGCCACATTTACAGGAAACCCATAATTCCCGCACATCACACTCCTCACGTTGCAAGCTTGACGCGTGATGCATATAGATTTTGGCTTGGCGGGATGCAGCCGCAATGGTGTTGTGATCGCCATTCTGTTCGATGGAAAATCCAGCCACAGGCTTGCCTGTAGCAGAGATGCCATCGGTAATAACCTTGGTCCATTCGGGTTCAATACCTATAACGACCACGGCGGCCACATTGGGATTACAACCAGCTCCGATAAGAGTACGAAAATGCAATTCCAGGTCCTCACCAAATTGGAGACGCCCGTAATGGTGCGGAATAGCCAGAGTTCCCTTAACATTATTGGCGACCGCTTCACAGGCGGCATTAGACAGATCATCCAGGGGGAGAATCAAAACATGGTTTCGTATTCCGACACGGCCATTTTCACGACGATATCCAAAAATCTTTGAACTTTTCATCTCTACCACCTCTTTGTCTTTACATTATGAACATGTAGGTGCTCACCCTGCCTGATAGGCTGCACCACACGTCCGATATCCGTGCCGTACTTGATAACCGTGTCACCTTCACCCAGGGGCTTTAGCGCAATCTTGTGTCCAATAGGGATGTCATTGAGTACTTCGAACGTCACGGTCTCGTCTTCGGCCATGACCCAGCCGTTCAGTTTCTGTCCCGCTCTGACACCTTCCACGACGACTACGCCAACCGAGTCGCCAGCTTCGTGTACCAAAAAATGAATTTCCATAAAGACCTCCTTCGTCTATATTTAGTCTTATATATTATATCTTATATAAGACGTCAAGTCTAAAAAAGCAAAAATCCACCTCAACAAGGCAAAACAAACAACAATAATTTTTTTAAAAGGATAAAAATAAGGGAGATGGCTAGCTGAGAAGTCCTGAAAAGGCTATGAACCAACTATTATCGTTCAAAAATTTCAGAGACCAAAACCTGGCAAATTGTAAAATTTTTTGCCCTGGATTTAAACGCTTTACAACTTGCTCTCATCGTTGGGCTAAAGAAATACTGTCAACAGACGCCTTGCTGCTATCAGAGAGAGGATACCCAGTATTGTAAAGTACAATCTCCTGTCAGAGGAGAAGTTGACGAAAATTATTTTGAAGCCCATCGAGTCAAGGGAATAAGAGGGCAAGGGAATCGTGGAAAAACACACCTTTTATCTCCATTTGAAGGAGCGTGAGTTTCGGTCTAATTTATAGAAAAAAAGATAGTTATAAATTGGTGCTGAAAATTCTTAGAAATAATCTTCTCTGCTAGTCATGACCTAAAATTAAATCTTGTATATGATATTATTTATGGTTATTGATGGTGGGAGTAACGCTTCGACTGTTTACCCGGGTGCCGCCCATCCTAGATACGTCCTTACAGCGAAATATCCCTCAGGAGAAGATCTACCGGCACGCTACGCAAACAATTCGAGATAACCATAAAAAACAGGAAAAATAGACCCATAGAAGATAGATACCGATATGAAACCATTAAAAGCAACACCCTTATATCAACTTGTTAAGGAATCTATTCTTACACGTATCGCAGAAGGAGAATGGGCACCCGGCACATTTCTTCCGCCGGAAAACGTTCTGGCCAGAGAGTACGCGGTCAGCCACGGTACTTTGCGCCGAGCACTAGACGAACTGACACGTGAACTCAGACTGACGCGCTATCAAGGTAAGGGAACCGCTGTCGCCATTCTGGATTCGGATCAGGCCCTGTTCAAATTTTTCCAGATCCGCCGTGAGGATGGAGGTCGCTCTTTACCCACTTCAAAAAATATCGACCTCACATCTGGAGAGGGGAAAGAGGATGGAGCAACAGCAAAAGAGGCCAACGCGCTCGGCATCGAAGAAAAAGCCCCCGTCATCCGTATCCGTCGTATTCGTATTATCGACCGGCTTCCCTTGTTCAATGAATATATAACGCTCCCGCAATCAATATTTCCCAGTATGACTGAAGAATCTGTCGATTCTATTCCTAACACATTATATGATTATTATCAGCAGAGATATAATGTCACGATTTTAAGAGCCAAGGAATGGGTGAGTGCAGTTGCCGCTACACCTGATGATGCCAAACGGATGGCTGTTGATGTCGGCACCCCTGTACTTCGGCTGGAACGAATTTGTTACGATATCAAGGGCAAACCTGTGGAATATCGAATCACTCACATGCTTACTCAGGGCTATCGTTATTACTCCCAACTCGCAGGCTAGCTTTCCATATTTTTCGTATCCGCAAAAACGCTGTTTGAAATGAAGCCATACTGGGGAGATCGATACGCTAAAGCTTCAAGCCAGTAGATAGAGCCGAGTCATATAGGGAACAGGCTGCTTCAAGAAAACCTGAAAAGCTCTGAATATTCTATTAAGCAACAATAATTTTTTCTCTTTTTAGGACAAGCCCGGAAAAATACCCGGACTTGTCCATTTTTTCAGTTTTAGTTACCCAGAGCTACCGCCCATTGCATGAGAATATGCGGAAATTCCAGGACACTGGAATCCACATACAGGGGCAGATGATACACAGCCAGATTTTTTATGGCTTCAACATTGACCAGAGCGGGATTGGTCTTCAGGCAGGCAGAGAGGTTCTTTTCCACAGCATAGCTGTTTCCTGTAAGAACAATAATGTCGGGGTTGGCCTTGACCAAAGGATCCAGCACAATCCTGCCTTTCTTTTTTGAGACTGCGTAATATCCTTTTTCCATCTTGCCGCTTGCTGGTTTGAACGCGTCTCCCACATTGGTACAGCCCATTGGCTCAAGAAAAAAACGATCAGAATACAGTCCCGGGGCTTCAACCCTGATAGCTGTCTTGCCGGTATCTTTCTGATAGGTTCCATTCAAGATAAGCACTTTTTTACCCAGATTTTTGGCCACCATCTTCCGGGCCTTTGCCAAATCAGCATGGTATTGTTTAAGCAGGGCATCCACACGATCTTCCTTGCCCACCAATTTGGCAACCTGACGGACAGCCGCATCCAGACCTTCTGAAAAATCCACATATTCAATGGTAGTGTCTGTTCCCTTGAGGATAGCCGCAATACTGGCAGGCTTTACCTTTTTTTTGTACAGGCAGAACTGATCACTTTTTTCTACGATCACCCGTTTGATACCGAATTTTTTCAGCGCATTGGGAATAGTCTCCTTTTTTTTCACTGTGGTGTACATAGGACAACCCAAAATCTGGCTGCCGATCTTCAGGGCTTTGGCCTTCTCCCATAAAGAACCACGAACAGACATGGCGCGGGGAAGCACTCCCAAATGGTAGGCAATGTCAACGACCCGGTCTCCGATCATGATGGCATCAATCTTTTCAGGAGGCGGAGTGCGCATCCCTGCGCCTGCGTTAAGAGCCTGGAGCCCTAAAAAAAACAAAACAGCCAAAGCTGTCACGCTCAGTTTACACGTCTTCAGCATATTGGTTTTACCATATTTTTTTTCCATCATACTTTTCTCCTGCTTAAAAATATCCATTAAAATTTAACAGCAAACTTTGCCACAACACGGAAATCCTCAGAAAGCTGAGTTCCGTTCAAATCTCTGTAAACAGCTATGGGCGTACACAATCCAAAATGCATTCCCTTGAAAAACTTAACATGCACTCCCGGAGTCAAAAACAGCATGTGACCACCGGAATTGGCCATTTTTCTTCCTTCCCGCTTGGCCTTTGATTTGACTTCTCCATTTAACTCCAGCTGCAGATCAAAGTAGTCACAAAAGGCATATCCATAGGAAAAATTGTACTTGAACACATCTGGCCGTTCAAAGTCCATATTTCCCAGCTCGCCCTCTGTTGTCATCTTGTACAGAAAATGACTGCCAAACCAGTGAGGCCCCATGACTTTATGAGCACCAATTTCAAAAATAGGATTCCAGGAGCCTCCTCCAGGCTGGATATAGCCAGGAGTCTTTCCTGTACTGTCTTTTTCATCGGTCTTACCCGTAGGCATTTCCAGCCCAAGACCAACAGCCAGATTAAAAGGATCTTTTTTCTTTTGGGCGAAAATCCGGTAACGGGCAAAAAGCGTGAGATCGCCAAGACCTGTATTATTATCACTGAATGATTTGTTAAAAGACTTCCGCCTCAGGCCTTTGTCAAAAAAGGGAATGACCAGACGCGCGTCAAAATTTTCCCAAAGACCGGCCCGCAACGTCATCTGATACTTGTGGAAATCCCTGCTATAAACCTTTCTCCCCGGTTTTTCCCCTTTTACTGGCCGCACAAAGGCAACCTTATCATCTCCCTTGTACAACTCGTCCTGCTCAAAGGTAATGTACTTGAAGATAACTCCATAACTTCCTGGGGAATAAACTCCCCCGTTACTGGAATTAACAGCTCCAACAGGTTTAGGGCCCTTGCCCTTCTTGCCTTTTTGCCCGGCCTGAGCTCCGGAAACAGATAACAACACAGCGCAAAATACAAGCAAAACAAATTGCAACCGTTTTACGTTCTTTTTTAAATTCGAGTTGTCTTTCATTTCTCCCTCCTGTCTTTCCTGCGTGAAAAAGAACAGCATGCATCCAGTATGCAGAATTCCCTTTCAAAAGATACAACCAGCGCAGAAAGTTTAAAAATTATAAAAAAGAACTTTACCTCTAAGATACAAAACTTCCATGCAAAATCCCTGTTAGCAACTTACAATAAATAAAATATTTTTCAATTGTCAATTCATTCCATGGTTGCAAAAAACAATGAATTTGACCTTCCAGGGCGACCGCATTTATACGAAAAATTACAGACTGCCATTTTGCTGAGTAGATGAAATAATTAAAAATCAGCATTTTTTTCTTTTTTGAAGCCTCAAAAAAAAGCAAGCAATGAAATGCGAAGCGAAACAAAAAGGGCTTGCCCCGTAGCTCCGCTTTCTGGGCGACCTGTTTGAAGAAGCCCGCCGTTTCCGCCTCATTCGGCCAGCTCCGCTAAGTAAAGCCGTGTAAGGGCGTAGCGTGGGGCTTTTGTTGCTGACTGTCAAAAACAGCGCTTACGCTGCTCACGCTGCTTCGCCGCCGCGCTGCCGACCAGCAACAAAAAAAAATCATAAGTCCACAATTTCCATCACAAATCACAAATCAAAAATTCATTCAACTGGGGCGAAAAAATATAAATGCGGCTACCCTGCTTGACCTTCTCCCGAGGATAGCATAAATGGGAATAATGTGTTATTTTTTATTTTTAGTACACGAATTTTTTTCTAAAAGGAGTCGCTATGCGTAACCTTATGTTAGCTATGTGTTTTTTGTCTTTTCTCCTGATGTGTTCCCCTGTTTCCGCTCACTTTGGGATGCTTATCCCCAGCCATGAAGTGGTAGCCGAAAAACAGGACGCAACAGTCCATCTTCAACTTTCCTTTGCCCATCCAATGGAAGCAACAGGCATGAATCTGGTTAAACCAAATGCTTTTTATGTATCAAAAGACGGGAAAAAAACAGACCTCAAGAAGGAGTTGAAACCCTCACCCCTGTTCGGCAAAAAAGCCTGGAGCGTTGACTACAAGATTTCTCGCCCCGGCCTGTATCAGTTTGTTATGGAACCTGTTCCATACTGGGAGCCTGCTGAGGACTGTTTTATCATTCATTACACAAAAACATACGTCAGTGCCTTTGGAGAGGAAGAAGGCTGGGAAACTCCTTTGGGGTTGAAAACAGAAATCGTCCCCCTTACCCGTCCGTTTGCCAACTACTCGGGCAATATTTTTCAGGGACAGGTGCTGCTGAACGGGGAACCTGTTCCCAATACAACCGTAGAAGTGGAATTTTACAACAAGGATAAAAAATATCAGGCCCCGAACGAAGCCTTCATCACCCAGGTTGTCACAACTGATGCCAACGGTGTTTTTTCCTATGCCATTCCTTTTGCGGGCTGGTGGGGCTTTGCCGCTTTGAATACCGCTTCGGAAAAAATGGATTACCAAGGCACGCCAAAAGATATTGAGCTTGGCGCGGTTCTGTGGACTCAATTTACAGATCCGATTCAGAAATAGCTTGCAGACATGCACATTTCAGAGGGTGTTCTTTCCCCTTCCATACTTGTTACCGGCGGAGTACTGGCCCTGGCTGGCTGCTCCGTCGGTTTACGCCGCCTGAACGAAAGCCGGCTGATGTCTGTCGCCCTGCTTTCCGCGGCCTTTTTTATTGGCTCACTGATCCATATCCCTGTTGGGCCGAGCAGCGCGCATCTTATTCTCAACGGACTGCTTGGCGCGCTCCTCGGCTGGACAGCCTTTCCTGCCATCCTGGTTGCCCTGCTTTTACAGGTACTGCTTTTTCAGTACGGCGGCCTGACAACTCTGGGAATCAATACCTGGAACATGGCCATGCCTGCGGTTCTGGCCGGTATGCTGACACGCCCCTGGCTTTCCGGCGCGGGCTGGAAACTGTTTGTACCCGCCTTTTTCTGTGGAGCACTGGGAGTTGCAGGAGCTGCGCTGTTAACGGCTCTGAGTCTGGCATTTACCAATGAAGGCTTTTTTACTGCCGCCAGGCTGCTTTTCTGGGCCCATCTGCCGATTATGATTATAGAAGGTCTGGTTACAGCCTTTACAGTTTCTTTTCTTGCCAGAACCCGACCGGAACTTTTGGA
>PDWI01009217.1_pt1 | contig 11398 bp, 11 predicted proteins | sample 1430891 | NCBI WGS metagenome assembly PDWI01 (sample SAMN01162508, study PRJNA174530) | Oral metagenome, whole genome shotgun sequencing project. | biome: Marine environment; feature: Marine mammal; material: Swab sample of the gingival sulcus; isolation source: swab sample of gingival sulcus... | reverse complement strand
AATTAAAAAACCGGATATTTCAATTTTATCAGAAGATTTCCTTTTGGAATTGAAAGGGATGGAACATAAAAATATAGCTCTGGAAGTATTAAAAAAGCTGTTAAATGACGAAATAAAGTCTCGCTCCAAAAAAAACCTGGTAAAAAGCAAATCTTTAATGGAAATGCTTGAAAACTCCATTAAGAAATACCATAACAAAATTGTAACTGCAGCCGAAGTAATAGACGAACTCATTAAGTTGAGTAAGGAAATTGTAAATACGGACACTGAGGCCAAAGCAATGGACTTAACTGACTTTGAGTATGCTTTTTACACAGCAGTTTCCGAAAATGACAATGCAAAAGAATTAATGGGAAAAGATAAATTAAGGGAACTTGCTGTAATTCTTACTGAAAAAGTAAAAGCCAATGTTTCAATTGACTGGACGATAAAAGAAAGTGTAAGAGCAAAATTGAAAGTAATAATAAAGCGAACTTTAAGACAATTTGGTTATCCACCGGATATGCAAAAACTGGCAACAGAAACTGTATTGAAACAGGCTGAATTAATTGCGAACGAGATAACAGGAGAATGAATCAATCTTGTGTACTCCCTGCGCCTCGGTTGAAGAGGGAGCGGAAATTTGTTCTAAACCAAAGCTCTGCCAAGAAAATAACAGCAAATATGCGGTTACGCCTTCGGATTCATCCTAATTGGGTTTTATCATGATTTTCGCGAAAGCTAAAATACATGCGAATTGGCTTCGCCGACCACCCAACATCGACTATTAGCGGGACATTGTCAGTAATTTGAGAAATGGAGAAAAGAAATGAAGTTTTAAAAAGAATTGAAGAGAACTTCATTTTCCCGGAAGACATAATTGAACGGTTAAAATTGAATAAAATTGTTTGGAATAATTATGAAAGGCTTTCAGAACCCTATACACGAATCAGAATTGCATATATTAATAGTGCAAGAAAAAGACCAGAGGAATTTGAAAAGCGATTAAACAATTTCATTGATAAGACAAAAGAGAAGAAATTGATTAAAGGATTTGAAGGAATTGAAAAAATGCTGTTGATAATAATAAAAAACGAGAGTGTAATATTTTTTGTGTACAATATACACAACCATATTCACTTAATCATTAAGTCCAATAAAAGAGGAGTGAGATATGAAAAATTTATTATTAGCCAGCATAATTTTATTAACACTATTTTGTTCTTGCTCAAATGAGAATTCTCCTGAGCAGAACCCCATTCAGGAGAACCCCTCTCAGGAGAATCCCTCTCAAGAGAACCCCCTTCCAAAAGGAGATAGAGTTTTAGGCCTTGATTTGTTAGATTTAACACAAAGCAATTCTTTTGAGGAAAATATTGAACTAGCTAAGGAAATAGGCGTGAACTTCATTGCCCTTCACCTGCCCTGGAGTTCCATTGAAACTACTCCCAATAACTACACAGCCCCCTACAGGGCAATAGAGTTGCTCGGACAAGTTGCAGAGGCTAATAATTTAAAACTTAGCCTGACCATAAGACCCATTGATTTGACAGGGAAAACGGTTCCTTCTGATTTAGAAAGCACTCGATTTAACAATTCTGAAATGATAAACAGATTCAAGTCATTGGTTGATTTTGTATTTACTAAGATAGCCCCCGAGTATTTACTTAATTTTCAGATTGGCAATGAGATTGATGGCTATGACATATCAACCGAAGCACCTACTTTTTGGGAAGATTATGGTATTTTCTTACAGGAAATAACTAATTATATCCACAGCGTCAATCCTGATGTAAAAGTTGGATTTACAGGCACCCATCATGGTTTGCTCCAAAACCCAGCTCGATTTAATGCCCTTTTGCAAAATGTTGATATTTTAGGCGTAACCTATTACCCTATTAATGATGATTTTAGTGTAAAAGACCCAAACACCGTTTTTAGTGATTTAGAAAATTTAAGTACCGCTTTTGAAACAAAACCAATCTACATACAGGAAGTCGGTTATCAATCAAGTGAGGTAAATAATAGCAATGAAGAAAAACAGGCAAATTTCTTTTGTAATTTCTTCAAGGCCTGGGATTCCCATGCCAATAGAATTAAATCCGCGAATATCCTTAGATTGAACGACCTATCTGAACAGGGTGCAATAAATGCTTCAGGGCCCTATGGAGCATCTAACAATGAATTTATCGAGTATTTAAGAACCTTGGGTCTCAGAACATTTGCTGATAAAGGGACAAATAAAAAGGCTTTTGCAACGGTTAAAGAGAATGCGGCTGCAAGAGGATGGTAAAAAAATGTTCTGCAAAGGTTTGTAAGTAAAATCATGGCCACTATGGACAGGCCCTGGGACTTATCTTTTAGCTTTGAATGAGAGTCCCAGGGTAAACCCTTTTGAGTGTATTCCCAAAAGATGGAAGTCTAAAACAGTTGTTTTGAGGCAATACATGTTACGCAATAGGTTCACTTTATTCCGCCATATTTGCCATATTTTGCTTAAAACATTAAATTTTGAAAAATATAATAAATTGAACTCATGACTTTGAGGTTAGCAAAACTATCAGCATTTCATTGATAAAATGGATAACAGTCCCTTATAGGCAACACAAAGCACTAGCTCAGCCGGTGATTATTATTTACTCAATTTCGATAAATTGTTTGCAGAAGAATTTATCTCTTTTATTGTCTCATTTATTTCTTCTATGCCTGAAGCTTGGTTTTTTAATAAATTATTTATCACCGTTATTCTATCGGTCATATTACCAATTGATTTATCCAGCCCACCAAGCATATCAGTAATTTTTTCAACTGCCTCTGCACTGATCGTAGCTAATTTTCTCACCTCTTCGGCCACCACAGCAAAACCTTTCCCGGATTCTCCTGCCCTTGCTGCCTCTATACTGGCATTTAGAGCCAGTAGATTTGTCTGATTTGATATATTCATAATGAAGTCTGTTATTTTAAGTGTTTCTTTGGTTTTTTCTTTACTGACTTCTGTTGCTTCTGTCATCACTTCTTGTTCTTTGAGGATCATAGAAGTTTTCTCTGTTGTGTTGCTGATGATTTTGCTAATTTCATCTATATTTTCAGCCAAGCTTTTAATCATATTATTTAGCGTTATATCCAGTTCCTCTTTTTGTTTTCTTATGGTAATATCTTCCACTGCCCCGGCGACAAGAATAGGAATACCGTCATCCCTTCTGATAGTTTCACCCTTGACTCTTACCCAAATAATAGAACCGTCTTTCTTTACCATTCTATTTTCTACATCATAGGGAGTTTGTCCGGTTGGATCCATAAGATGTTTTCCGAAAACATCTACAACCATTTCTGCATCATCGGGATATATGCTTTTTGACCAAGAATTAAATAGGTTAGGGAAATCTTTTTCATCGCTGTACCCAAGTAGTCTCCTTAGCTGGTTTGAGTACCATAGTACATTATCAGGGTTCATTGGATCTCCTTCTATTACTTGCATATGCCAAGAACCTTCCGCTAATATGGAGTCGATGAGTGCATATCGATTAATCGTCTGATCCAGTTCTACCTCTTGTTTTACCTTGTCATCAATATCTATGAATACGCCGAGAAATTCTGTAGGTCTGCCATCTGCCTCTCTTATAGTATGACCGGCAGCTCGAAACCATTTATATGAATTATTTTTTAATTTAAGCCTATAGTTTACATCGTAAGCAGTTCTCCCACTAAAATCCGAAAGACAAGCTCTAAAAGAATTTAAAGTGTTTTCAGTATCATCTGGATGTAGTCTATCAGACCAAGCCGAAAGGGTGTTGGGGAAATCACTCTCATCTTTAAAACCTATCATTTTTCTTAACTCATCGGACCACATTGCCCTCATGACATCTAAGTTTTCACCTATTTTCAACTCCCATAACCCCGATGAAATCGAGTCATTGATTGTCTTAATTTTTAAATCTCTATTCTGATTTTCTCTTTTAAGATTACCTATAATTATATTTATTAAATCAGCGAGTTCTTTTTCATTGCCGACAAGTGTATCAGTATCTATAAGTGAGGTTGTTTCATTGTCGACATAACTTTCAATATTAGACTCCAAAAGTATTTTCAATTTACCTTGAAGATTGATCTTTTTCTTTTTAAACAAGCTGTTCACCTCATTTATTTAACAAAATACACACTACGAGAAAAAGTTATAATTAAAACTTTTTTTAGTATAAACTTCTCTTTTTGTCAACAAACAATTTTAAAAAACAGATATTAGATTTCCTTCCCGACACATTTGATCTCCATTATATCTCCCACATCCAATGAGAGAAAAAATATAAGCTTTGACAAAACTGCAATTGCAATAAATAAAAGTTAAGTGGAGCGGCGAGAAGCTTTCAACCCTGTAGGGAGTTTAACTTCACATATCCTTATATACCTTATATACAATGAGAATAAAAATGAAAAAATTACTGAAAGAAACTAAAATTTTAGACTATTCTAACGGCAAAATTCAAGAGCTCATAGAAAGAAGAAATTGGAAGCAATTAAATGATGTTGAAAAAGTTAAAGCCATTTATAATTTTGTGAGAGATGAAATTGAATTGGGTTATAGTGCGAGAGATGATATTCCTGCTTCTAAGGTTTTGGCAGACGGTTATGGACAGTGTAATACAAAATCAACTTTATTAATGGCAATTCTGCGTGCAGTTGGAATTGAAAATAGAATACACGGCTTTACAATTGATAAGGCATTGCAAAAAGGTGCAATTAGTGGTATTGGGTACATACTTTCACCAAGGAATATACTGCACAGCTGGACTGAAGTGAAAGTAAATGACAATTGGTACAATTTAGAAGGAGTAGTTATTGATAAAACTTATTTAACTGCCTTACAAGAAAAATTTTCAGACTGCCACACTACATTTTGCGGTTTCGGAGTTTACACGGATAATTTTAAAAACCCCAATATTGACTGGGACTTGAACAATACCTATATTCAAGACAAAGGAATAAATCAGGATTTGGGGACCTTTGACTCACCTGATGAATTTCATGCAAAGCACCAACAGAAACTGAATCCCTTTAAGCAATGGGCATATAGCCATATTGTCAGGCACAGAATAAATAGCAATGTGAGACGCATAAGAAAAAGCAAAAGTTAACAGGGCATTTCCCCAATCTCACTCATCCAAAAGATGAACAAATAGACCGCTCCTGAGCTTGGGTTCAAACCAGGTTGACTTGGGCGGCATAATCTTCCCTGAATCTGACACATCAATGAGTTGCTCAACTCCTGTGGGATATAGCGAAAAGGCAATGGCATTTCTACCTGAGTCCACGAGCTTTTCCAATTCCTTTGTTCCCCTGATGCCGCCCACGAAATCAATTCTATCACTCTTCCTGGGATCATCAATTCCCAGCATGGGCTTCAAAATCCTGTGCTGTAAAATATTCACATCAAGGGACTCCACGGGGTCAGCGGGAATTTCAAATTTAGGCCTAAGGGTGTACCACACCCCTTCTAGATACATGGAAAAATTATGAACCTCCCCGGGGACCTCTTGCCCGGGTTCAACAATGGAAAAACTCTCACCGAGAATTTCCAAAAGCTCCTGAGGAGTTTTTCCATTTAGATCGGTTACAACTCGGTTATAGGGCAGAATGGTCAACTGGTCATGGGGAAAAATAACGGTGAGAAAGGAGTTAAACTCCTCCTCGCCGGAAAACTCTCCCTGCCCTTCCCGACAAAGTTGCCCCACCCTTGCAGCTGAAGCAGCTCTGTGGTGACCATCGGCAATATAGAGATCGTCATCTGCAAGCATGGCTGTTATTTTTTCAATTAAAGGGGCATCGCCAATTCGGCGTCCCTGATGCCGAATCCCGTCCTCGGCTATAAAGTCAAAGATGACCTCACTGTTCAAAGCCTCTTCAATGAGAACCCCCTTCTCATCGGAGTCCCTGTATGTCATGAAAACGGGCCCGGTATTGGCGTTGAGAATCTCCAGATGCCTTGTTCTATCGTTTTCTTTATCTTCCCGGGTGAGCTCATGCTTCTTTATGACATTATCGAAATAGTCATCAATGCTCACTAGGGCAACTATGCCGGTTTGACTCCTCCCATCCATGACCTGAGTGTATAGATAGTAGCAGTTCTTTTCATCCTGCTGTAAAACGCCTTCCTTCATAAATCTCTTGAGATTTTCCCTTCCCCTGAGATAGACCTCCCGGGAATAGGGATCAGCAGAGCTATCCAAATCCATTTCAGGTCTGGTGATATGGAAAAAACTCAGAGGATTATCTCCGGCAAACTCAAGAACCTCCTCCAATGTCAGAACATCATAGGGTAATTCGGCAACCTGCTTTGCCAGGCTGCTTTTAGGTCTCAGAGCCCTGAAGGGTTTTATCTTTGCCATGGGAACCTCTCAATGAGTTTATTTATTTACCGCTCCGGTGTGAATATAAAAACCCGGAGTCTCGGCAACCTCTCACTGTCAGTAAAAGGGACTCACCTTTTATTTCAAGAATAATTCATACTTTAAGGCTTGACATTTCATTCTCCGATAAAAATAATTTCCTTAGCCTTCTGTAAAAAAGCTAAGGAGACAGACATGATATATAACTTTTCACCGGGACCGGGAACACTACCATCGGAGGTACTAAAAAAGGCTTCAGAAGAAATGGTTGATTTTAAAGAATCGGGCATGTCTGTAATGGAGATGAGTCACAGGTCTTCATATTTTCAAGAGATTAGAGATGAGGCAGAGGAGCTACTGCGAGAGCTGCTTGAAATTCCCCAGGACTATGAGGTACTTTTTTTACAGGGAGGAGCATCCCTTCAATTTGCCATGATTCCCATGAATCTAATGACCGTGAATAAAAAATGCGACTTCATTCACACAGGGGCCTGGACCGGAAAGGCAATCAAAGAGGCTGAATCCATGGGGTCTGTCTCAATGGTGGCTTCCTCTGAAGATGCCTCTTTCTCATATATTCCCCCCATTGATGAAATCAAGTTTAATGAAGATGCGGACTATCTTCAAATCTGTCATAACAACACCATCTATGGAACTAAATACATCGACTTGCCATCCAATGAAAAGGTTCCACTCATTGCCGACATGTCTTCTTCCATTCTTTCGGAAAGAATAGACGTCTCCAATTTTGATTTGATATTTGCAGGAGCTCAAAAAAACATAGGCCCCGCAGGTCTCACAGTTGTAATTATTAAAAAAGAGCTGTTGAAACGCATTCCCAGGGGAATCCCCACAATGCTGGACTACCGAACCCATGTTGAACACAGATCGCTCTTCAACACTCCTCCCACATATTCCATATACATGGCAGGCCTGGTTCTCAAATGGCTCAAAAAAATGGGAGGGATCTCTGCCATGGAGGAGTTGAACTTAAAAAAAGCCAACCTAATATACGACCTCATGGACAACTCCTGGCTCTTCAACGGCCTGGCACTCAGGGCATACCGTTCCACTATGAATGTAACATTCACAACAGGATCGGAGAACATGGATAAAAAGTTCATAGCCCAGGCAGCCAAAGAGGGGCTCATGACCCTAAATGGCCATAAAAGTATCGGCGGCATGAGAGCGAGCATATACAATGCCATGCCCCTTCAGGGAGTTGAAAAACTCGTTGAGTTTATGAAAAAATTTGAAAGAGAAAACTAAAGGCTCCCATATTTTTTGCCATAGTTAAAGTTTCTCGCTAATACTCATGCCCTGCAATGCCGAAAATTAAAAAAGATAATGGTTCATTATCAATTTTTTCTTTCAGGTATGTGCATATGCAAAACATGGATTTCTACAATGGAAAATACATAAGAGAGACATCTCCTATATTTGAAAAAAGCGATCCCGAATATTTTTCTCGAACAACCAGAGGTCTTGAGAAAGACAGCAGAAACCAAGAGAAAAAGGCCGTGAGAATGTTGACGCTTATTTTCAGCCTGGTAATAGTGGCTTTCACAACGGGATTGGTTCTGGGAATAAAGTTTGCAGGAGGTTCTGACAAGAAGATAGTGGACGACCGCACAGCAAGTGCCGTAAACGACTTAGGAGAGAAGGTTTCCAAACTGGTACAGGATATAAACATCACCCAAAAGCCCGCTGACAAACTATATCCCAGCAAGGAATACCCCTATGTCATTCAGCTTGATAATAGCTTCAGACAGAAAGATTTTAAACCCGTGGCAACATATCTAAGCCACCACGGACACACAGTAATAATATCCAAAATGGGAGAAAACAGCTACAAACTCTATACCGGACCGTATAAAACAAAGGATGAGGCCCGAAAGAATCTCAATAAATTCTCCGGATACAAAGAATACGCTCTCCAAAATCAGGCAAAAATCATAAAGCGAATTTGATCGTTCTCAATCCTTGGCTCATTTCTTCAAATACAGGGGAGCAGAGTTTTATTAATTGAAAGAACGAAATGAAGAAATCATTTTCTTCATTTCGCCCAATACCCTGGATTTTAGACTGTTGTGACAGATGGTTCTGAGACAGAAAAATCTCCTGCCATTAATAAAAAAACCCTCAATCCCCGAGAAGGGACTCTGTTCATAGTCATAGGAGTATATCTTAAAATTTTCTCCGCTCTGTAACAGAACTCGCTTTGAGCCAACAGATCCGGTTTCAGTGATCCATGATAAAATAGCTCTGTCAACATTGCGGAGTCTAAACCTGTAAATTTTTGACTCAATGCCAAAGAGATAGTCATAGGTTTTATCTTTTCTGAGAGAAAAACCAAACTGGGCTGAATGGACCCTGTTCCCATACTTCCATCTCTTCTTTATAAGAATGGGACAGCTTTTCATTAAGAGTGTATAACCCAAACTATCGTTAATAAGCTTAAAGCTCTCTCCATTTTTTATGAGTAGGAGACAGTTGTCCATGGAATAACGGGTAAAACGACTCCCATGTTGAGCTCTGAGCTTTGACAAAACTGCCACGGATTTTTTTTGAATATTCCTGACTCTGTTATTTTCAGACTCCATGGCATTGATAGATTTAAGGAAGTATATGGCATTTTCAACTTCATGGGACTTTATCATTTCAACTGCCATATTGTAAAAATACTCTGCGGCCCCGTCATGAACAGGTAAAAAAGGAGCAAAGTCCTCAGCAGAAATATGAATATTGCCTGCCCGGTCATAGTAGTACTCATTGCCCCACCTATCTTTAAAGTACTTCCAGTCAGGCATGGCAGAATATAGTGAGGGTACAATAATCAATATTGCTAAAGAAATAAAGATAGGACCATAAGAAAACCTGTAAAAATTCATATAGCTAAATCAACAAAAGAACAACAATCAGAGAGATGATAAACACAACGAAAACCAGATACATCCAAAGTCCTCGGGAGAACTTCTGCTTGTTCTCCTGTGTTTCAGCTGTCTTGCCTGCTTTTTGGGGAATTTCAGTTCGCAACTTGACATTTTCTTCCTCCACCATCTTAGCATAAATGCCCTTGGCAACAAGGACATAGAGCACATAGCCCTGTCCTTCATTGGGAACTATGTGCACCACTCGACCTGTAACGGGAAGAGGATTGCCCTCATGATCTCTTGCCTTATAGGCATCAATAATTTTTTCAGTAAGTCCATCCTCACCGGACAGACTCACATATATTTTATCTCCCGGAGAAATCTCTTCCAAAAATTTCCCCTTCACGGGAGAAAGAACGGAGTGTCCCTCCACAATGGCCTGAGCTTCAGACTCAATCTCTCGAAGAGTCTCCTCAAAGGCACTCTCATTAACCCGGGCCCCTTCCTTAGAATCGGGAGAAGCTGCAGCTCCTCCATCTCCCGGGTCAACAATTTCAATACCGTGGAGATCGACCTCAACGGAATTAGTCTCCTCAAGCTCTATTTGACTCTTGGCATCAGAATCTTGAAAATAACCCCTTATAATATCCTGAACAAAATTAGAAATATAGTCTAAATTTTTTTCCCTGACATCAGAAAAAATATTTCCCGCCAAAAATTCATGCTGAATCACTGAATCTAAATCAGAAGATACTCCTTCTGAATCCTTGCCATAGGCCAAAATGCTATTAAAAAGAGCTGACCAGTCATCAAAAATTCTTATCTTTGTAAATAAATTGTCACCATTTGAAACTAAAGATTTCGAAGCTGCAACATAGGTGTTTTCAACATTGACAAAGACAAGAAATACACCGGATTTATCATCCAGAGGCAAATAGAACTTCCCCTTCACCACAACAATATCTTCAAGCTTACCCGAAACCATGAGCTTAGCTCTGTCCAAATCTCCCCGGGTATATTTAAGAGCAATCTCAATTCTCTGAGTCTTTTCATTTACTGTATCATAACTATTTCCACTCATATTTTACTCACTATCCTTAACGAAACTCTTTTCTAAAATTTCATATTTTTTTTGAGGAGTTAAATTTATAAGCCTCTTAAGACCTGTCATAAGGCGGGGCATGTATTTCCTCGATGTACGCAAAATATAAAAACCATCAGTTGAAAGCCTATTGACACTATCCAGTTTATTGGCCGGAATTTTAATACCAAGAGAGGGCCCCATTACTGTAGCCAGGTGTTCCGGCAGGAGATATTTCAAAGACATCCTGTTTAAACCGAGCTTTAGTCTGCGAATATCAACGAAACCCTCAAGGAGCTCCTGGGGGATATTTTTCCAATTTCCGGGGTTGGAAACTATAATCATGGCAACCTCATCAAGAGCATCATTTTCCAAAACTCTAAAATAGCTGGAATAGGATTTATATGTGGATAAAAGGCCAAAGAGACTATCATCCTTCTTTATCTTATTCTTGGAAATGCTTCTCAAATTAAAATCCTTTAAACGGAGGTATATCTGTTATTATACATTCTTATTAGTTTCAAGTCAACAAGTTCATTTAAAGTTTCTTCGGTTTTATCCTTGGAGATGCGTAAAAAATCAGCAAGTTCCCCAACTGCTGTAGACTTGTTTATGCGCATATAGTCAAGAATATCCTCCTCAATTGACAGGAGCTTCCCTAAATAATATTTCTTTTTACTGCCAAAATCTTCTTTCATAATGGCAATGCGTCTGTTGTATTTCGAATATGCCAGGAAAACCGATTCAATATTAACCTCAATTATGGGAGAAATATTCCTCAACTTCAAAAAGATACCGGAATATTGAGGCTCAACCATGAGTTTTACCAAGAACTCATCAATAAATGAAGAATCAATGACCTCTATTGAATCAAAATCAAGAATGACTATTTCATCATCCCCCACATTGGCGAGTTGCTCCCCCATTTTCTCATACATCTTCTTACCAATGGGCCGTGTAATGAGATCGGGGAGCTTAATTCGTGCATTTTTTGCTATTTTGGCAATGTTCAGTATCATATTTATCCTACTTTTTATCCCTTCTCAGCGTAATGGAAATCTGTGTTCCCCTGAAATATTCAA
>PDWI01009216.1_pt1 | contig 11399 bp, 9 predicted proteins | sample 1430891 | NCBI WGS metagenome assembly PDWI01 (sample SAMN01162508, study PRJNA174530) | Oral metagenome, whole genome shotgun sequencing project. | biome: Marine environment; feature: Marine mammal; material: Swab sample of the gingival sulcus; isolation source: swab sample of gingival sulcus... | reverse complement strand
TCAATTGCAGCGTTCAGAGCTAACAAGTTAGTTTGATCAGCAATAGATTGAATCATTTCTGATGCTTTAAATATACTTTCAGCACTTTCATTTGTTTCTAAAATTGTAGTGTGGATAAAACCTGCCTCACTTTTATTTTCATTAATCAGTTTTACTAATCCCTCTAAAGCATCGTGCCCTTCTCTTTTTTTATTGTCAATATCATCAATTGCAATAGTGAGTTCTTCCAAAACAACCACCATTTCATTAAGAGACTTTGTATTTTCTTCTATATTTTGAGCTGCTTGTGTAGTATCTTGTGCTTGACCTGTTGCACCTTGCGCTATATTATCTACTGCCGAGGAAACTTCTAAAGCAGATGCATTTGTATTTTGTGCTGTAGCTGTTAATTGTTCCGCAGTTGCAGCAGTGTTGTTTGCATGTGAACTAATATTTTCAATAATACTTTTTAGATTTTTTACCATCAACTGTATAGAACGAAGCATTTCACCAACTTCATCATTCTTGTTCACCCACTGCTTAACCTGTTCTCTTTCTTCAGTAGTATCAAGGTTATAATTTGCAATTTTATTCATACCCTTTTGTATATAGAACAAAGGTTTTAAAAATTTCCTACTTATAAGGTGTACTGCCAAACCTAGTATAATACATACTATAGTATATACCATTATAGAAACAATTGTAACTGCCCATACTTTATCGTTAACGTAACTTTCAGGAACTGTTACAGCAACAGACCAATTACTCATAGGAACAGGAGCGTAACACACATATTTTTTTATACCTTTGTATGTATAATCAGAAACACCTGTTTTACCTTCTATCATTCTTTTACCAATTACTGAAATTTGTTCAGGAGCATCTAATATGTTTTCATTTAGGATTTTACTTTTATCTTCATTGTAAACATTAATACCAGCACTATCAACCATAAAAACTGTACTACCATCACAAATTTTAATATCACTAAGAACATCTGACAATTTTTGAATTGAAACATCAATAACAGTAGCACCTATATCTTCTCCATTTTCAAAAATAGGCTCAACAGCACTTATAACAAGTTGACCACTTGCTAAATCAAGATACGGGCTACTAATATACGTTGATTTTTTTACAACAGCGTTAGTATACCAACTTCTAGCAGTTAATTCAAAATCATCGCCAACTTTAAAACTCGTATCTCCTGTAACTAAATTATTATTATCTTTTAAAGCAACATACGCTAACTGTATTTCTTCATCACTCTTCGCTATATTTTGAAATGTATTAAGTGCTGACTTATACTCTGGAATTTTATTTACTTTTTCTCTATCAGTTATATTCTTACAAGCATTAATATATTTAATAATGCTATCAGAATTACTCATTACTTTAGGAACCTTTGCTTTATCAGTTAAGAATGCATCAATCGTTAATGAAGCTTTTTGGGCTTCAGACACTAATTCTTTTTTCACCATATTTTCAACAACTTCCGTTATTTTTATATTAACAACAAAACCCGCCAAAATAAAAGTTACAATAGATATTATAATAACTGATATAGATAATTTTTTTGAAATAGAAAATATTTTCTTTTTATCTTTTTGATTTTTCATTTTCCCCCCCTTGAACAAAGCAGTTTCTAGTTAAATTTACAAATTGAAAAGCAACTTCAAAAAATTATAACTTAAACACTTCTATGGGGGCATAACTACATTTGATATCTTGCACCAAAAAAATACTTTAATATATATATATATATATAGTTTTATGCGGTTTGTAGCAGTTTTAATCCTCATATTATCCTCTTATAATTGCACTATACTATCATTATTATCGGAATTATTATTGGATTATTTATATAAAATTTTAAATTATTAGTGGATAAATCCTGAGGCTTCTTGTTTGGTAAGCCCATTAAGAATTTTATGATTTTTAAAGTAATCTATTGTTCTATCTATGTCTTTTACTAAAAGTTCAGCCATATCTAAGCTAAAGCCACGTCTGACAAGGATTCTTTGCACAACCATATCCTCTGCATTAGCAGGTAGTGAATATGCTGGTACTTGCCATCCCCTACTACGTAATTTATCGGCAAAGTCGTATAGATTAAAGCTTACGTCAGCATCTTTTTTTAGTTGCCATGTTACACATGGAATACCATCATTCACATCGCCATAATATAAGATATCAAAAATACCTCTTTTTTCTAGTTCTTTACCAATATAAACAGATGTATCATAAGAACTTTGATGAATTCTGCGGTAGCCTTCCATACCTAGACGTAAGAATAAGTAATACTGAGCAATCACCTGCCCCGCAGGTCTTGAAAAGTTAAGCTGAAAAACTGACATATCGCCACCCAAGTAATTAACATTAAATATTAGATTCTCTGGTAAGTCCTTTTCATTACGCCATAAAACCCAACCCGAACCTAGTGGTGCTAAACCATATTTATGACCCGAAGCTGAAATTGATTTTACCCTAGGAAGTCTAAAATCCCACTCTAAATCTGGTGCACAAAATGGAGCCAAAAAAGCACCTGAAGCAGCATCAACGTGTAAGTCTAAATTCAAACCAGTATCTTTTTCTAACTTATCTAAAGCATCGGAAAGTTCTTTGACTGGTTCGTACTTACCAGTAAAGGTCAGCCCCATAGTAGTAACCACGCCAATGGTATTTTCATCTATATATTTTAACATTGAAGCAGCGTCCATATACAATCTATCTTTTTCCATTGGCACTTCTCTAAGTTCCACGTCCCAGTATCTAGCAAATTTGTGCCAACAAACTTGAACGGGTCCAGTTACCATATTTGGCTTAGAAAAATCCTTGCCCTCAGCCTTCATTTTTTCTTTCCATCTATAGAGCATAGCCATGCCGCCTAGCATACAAGCTTCACTAGAGCCGACCGTAGAAGTACCAACAGCGTTTGCCTTACTGTGCCATAAGTTAGCTAATATCTGAACACATCTTGATTCAATTTCGGCAGTTTGCGGATACTCATCTCTATCAATCATATTTTTGCTAATAGACATATCCATTATTTCATGAACCTGTTTTTCATGATAAGTTTGGCAAAATGTTGCTAAATTCTGCCTAGCATTACCATCCAAAAACAACTCTTCCTTAATTAATTCTTTTATTATTTCAGGGTCACTTTCCGAATTTGGCATATTATACTTAGGTAATTCAAAGTCAAGGTTAGGACTACTAAATAATATTTCTCTTTCAGAATCTAATTGCTTTTTATGAACACTCATTTTGCTCTCCTTTTAAATTTAATAATAAGTTGGTGTTGGCTGATGCCTATCTATAGCTTTTATAAAGTTCTTTACTAAAACTAAATAATATTTTTTTTTTAATTTTAACAAGTAAAACACAATAATGCAAGTGCTGGTATTAGTTTTACTACTTTTTACGTTAATTTTTTACCTATCCTAGACAATGAAAACAAATAATAGTAGAATGATATAGTATAAATCACAGTGTTTTAATACTCTTAAAGGGGGTCAAAATGAAACTATCAAACATTAGTAAAAACTTAAAGGCTTCACCAATCAGAAAATTTATACCTTATGCTAACCAAGCTAAGGCAGATGGCGTTACTGTTTATCACTTAAACATTGGTCAACCAGATATTAAAACGCCAGAGCCATTTTTTGAGGCTATCAAAAATTATGATTCTGAGGTTATTAAATACGAAGATTCAAATGGTTTACTAGAATTAAGAGAAGAAATTGTTAAGTATTATGATAGATACAATCTTGGCTTTAAACTTGAAGATATAATAATAAATAACGGTGGTTCTGAGGCACTACAAATGGTCTTTACTATTCTTTGTGATAAAGGCGACGAAATAATAGTGATTGAGCCATTTTACACAAATTACAATTCCTTTGGCGTCCTAAGCGGCGTAGAGTTTAAGGCTATCACTAGCTACGCAGAAACTGGTTTTGCGCTACCAAGCAAAGCAGAGTTTGAAAAAGCTATTAATAGCAAAACCAGAGCCATACTTATCTCTAACCCTGGTAACCCAACTGGTGCAACGTACACGCAAAGTGAACTTGAGATGTTAAAAGACTTAGCACTAGAACATGATATCTTTATTATATCTGATGAGGTGTATAGAGAGTTTGCTTATGATGGCAAAAAGGCGATAAGTATGGCATCTTTTAAAGAAATTGAGGATAGAGTAATTATAGTTGACTCAATTTCTAAAAGATTTTCTGCGTGCGGGGCTAGAATAGGCAATGTAGCGTGCAAAAACCAAGAGGTTATGGAAACTCTACTAAAATTTGCTCAAGCTAGACTTTGCTGTCCTACCCTTGAACAAGTTGCAGCAGCAGAACTATATAAAATGCCTGCTAACTACTTTGATGAAATTTTAGTAGAATATGAAAACAGAAGAAACACACTTTATGAGGGCTTAATGAGCATAGAAGGTATTGATACTAAAAAGCCACAAGGTGCCTTCTACACAGTTGTTGACCTACCAGTAGATGATGCTGAAGACTTTGTTATCTTTATGCTAAGTGAGTTTAGAGATAATAATGAAACATTAATGCTTACCCCAGCACAAGGTTTCTACAAAACTGAAGGCTTAGGTAAAAACCAAGTAAGAATGGCTTATATACTAGAAGTACCTAAACTAAAAAGATGCGTAGAACTATTAGACAAAGGCTTAAAAGCTTATAATAATAAGTAAAAATAAGGAGCACAGTTATTCAAACACTGTGCTCCTTTTATACTAACTAGTAAGAACCATTCGGTTCCGCTACGCTCCACTCAGGATGACGGTGTCCTATTTACGCTTCTTTCTAAACCTAATAGCAATAAAAGCAATACATATTACCAAGTATGTTACTAATAACGTTTGGAATAACGTAGTCTTACCAAATTCCGCTAACCAAGGGGCTGTGTTTTCACTAGCATATACCGACTTAGTAAAAAGTGAAAAGCAAATTAGATTCATAAACTCAAAAAATTCAGCAATTTCAATTTTTTCACCTTTAAAAAACTCGATTGCATTTAATATACATGTTAATAAAAACATAAAAATAGCAAGTCCCATCACAAAAGTCATAATAAAAATCTCCCTATCTAATACTAAAATAGTGAGTAGTCTATCACCACTCACTATTAAATCAAAATCTTGTATTAATTAGATTTCTCCATTCCGCTACGCTCCAGTCGAAATGACAAAAATCAATAAACCTAATTATCTAAAATTTCTAAGATGCTAACAAAATTACTTACAAATTGCGTAGGTCTTTTTGATGAGTAGCAAGGCGACAAAGAAAATAGCGAGGGCGTGTAGTAACTACTCAACCGAGCTATTTATCTGTAGTCAACGAAGCTAATCGCAAAAAGAACAAGCAATTAGTCTTTTTTCATTCGCAGGAATGGCATCACGTCCACTTTTTTACTTGTGCTTTTTTCTTTAACTTCTTCAGCGTTAGCCTCTTTAGTTGCTTCTTCACCAGCTTCTGTTAAAGCTTCATTGCTTGCCTCAGCACTGTCAGCTTCCTTTTCAACTTCTGTAACAACTGCTCTTTCAGTGCTAATGTTATCATAAGGTAAAGAACCACTTTGATATTGCATCTTAATACTTTGCTCTTGGTCTTCTTGTGAAAAACCTGTAACAAGAGCTGTTACACAAACTTCATCACCAAGTGAAGGATCAAGTGCTGAACCAGTTATAATTTCTGCATCTGGCGCTGCGTACTTACCAATTGCCTTAGTAACATCATTAACTTCATGCATAGTAAGATTTGCACCTGTAATATTAATAATAATACCTTTAAAGCCATCAATTGAAATATCTAATAGTGGTGAGTGGATAGCTTTTTCAACAGCATGTAAGGCTCTGTTTTCACCAGCTGCTCTTGCTAATCCCATGTGAGCTAAGCCACCATCTTTCATAATAGTTTTAACATCAGCAAAGTCAAGGTTAACAATACCAGGAATAGTAATCATATCTGTGATACCTTGAATACCTTGTCTTAAAACATCATCAGCCAAAGCAAAGGCATCTAATAAAAGAGTATCCTTAGAAGTAATATCTAAAATTTTATCATTAGGAATAACAACAAGGGTATCTACATTAGCTTTTAAGCACTCAATACCTTCTTTAGCTTTCTTGTTACGCTGACTTCCTTCAGAAGTAAATGGTCTAGTAACTACACCAACAGTTAGTACACCAAGTTCCTTAGCAATTCCAGCTATAACTGGTGCTGCGCCAGTACCTGTTCCGCCGCCCATACCAGCAGTAACAAAGACCATATCGCAATCCTGTACTAATTCAGCGATTTCCTCGTGATTTTCTTCAGCAGCTTTTTCACCAACTATTGGCTTACCGCCAGCACCAAGTCCCTTAGTTAATCTTTCCCCGATTTGAACTTTTCTTTCAGCAAGTGCAGTATTTAAAGCCTGCTTATCAGTATTGACAGCAATAAACTCAACACCTTTAACACCTGCATCAATCATTCTATTAACGGCACTATTACCACCACCGCCAACACCAATTACCTTTATTTTAGCAATATTTGTTACTGTTTCATCATATTCAAATGAGCTTGATTGTTCTTCTTGTTCTTGATGTTCTTCTTCAATTTCATCTAAGTTTTTTTCTTCAAATTCAATCACTTAAGTCCTCCTTTATCCACTATCATAATCTAATGGAAATTATAAATTCAATTACCTTTCTACTATACCATATTTGCAGTTTATTTGTCATCATTCATAACGATTTTTTTTTGAAATTTTAGTATTTTTTTCTTTTTTTTAAACTAGTAAAGTATATATGTCTTCTATTTTTTGATTTTAGCTGCTGTTTTCCATTAAATTTCTGCCCTTTTTCACTTTTGTTACCATTTATAATAATCCTTCTGATTATCGAAATATTTGAAAAAAGTCTAGTACCAAATACAAATATAGCAGCATAATACAACGGTAAGGACAACTTGTCACCTACATAAGCCAAAACCATAGCTATAAAAGTATTGGTCAAAAAACCACTAATAAAAATTTTAGCATCATATTGTTCTTCTAAATTTGCTCTAATAGCACCCAAAACAGAATCCAAAGCTGCAAATATACCGACAACAAAGTAAAGTGACAAGACCTGATTTGACGGCACAGGCATAAATAAGCCTAACAAAATTCCCAATAAAACTGCAAATACAATTAAAACCAATTTAATCCTCCATTACAACCGCGTGAGTATACGACTTAGTACCTCTATACGCTCCTATTTGTAGCTTAGTGCTTGTAACTACTTCATACTGTATACCATATTTTAAAAGGTTTATACCATAAGAATTATTATTAAGCAAGACTTCTGATAACTTGTACTTATCACCAATTGCTTTAATTACATAAGGCCTAGACTGTTGGATACCATTTATTCTTATAGTTGGTCCATTACATTTAATCTCACTAATCCCCATTAATATTCTATTACCATTGATTGATATTGCTTCCGCTCCTGCTGAATTAAGCTCATTTATTAAATGGTTAACATCAACGTCATGCACTATTATATTTAAGGGATCTTCTTCCTCAATCAGTTCTCTGAGTCCATCATCAACTACTACTATGACACCCTCACCCTGCACGCTAGAAAAACCTGCTAGCTGCTTAAACTTTTCAATTTCATTTTGAAATTTAAGTTTCTTTTCCTTACCTAAGAACGATAAATCTTTGTGGTTACTTAGCTCTTTTCTAGTAATCTCTAACTGTTTTCTTAATTCTCCAATATAAATCTCTTCTTCTGCCAACTTAGTTTTATATTCATATAGATGGTCAAGTGAAACATAAAATAAGTCTTGATTTATTATTCTGATGGCAATCACAAACAAAAAAGCAAACAAAAACAAAAGACTAAGTAAACGCTTATAATTTTTTGTTAAACCCCATCTTTTTTCTTTTAATTGCTTTTTCATAAATTTACCATATTTTACAGTTCGTTATCTAGTTTAGGTTTAGCATACTTCCAATCAATAACTTTATTAGAACCTACTATTCTTAAATCATTAAGCTTATTTACTTCGCAAAAATAACCCCGTTTTCTAATAATATCAATTACACCAAAACGTTGTTCTAAAGCAGTTGATAAAACTTCTTTATTACCAATTGCTTTAATTATAAAAGGTGGTTTCAATGAAACACCATTAACTGAGATATAATCACTGATTCCTCTCACTTCGGTGCCTGATATATACCTTTGGTCATTAATCGAAATCGCCTCTGCCCCCGAAGCATTTAATTCGTTAACTAAAAAAAGTATTAGGTTATAATCTTCCACAATATGAAAACTCTGCTCAACTTCTTCACTGGGGCTATTATCTAAATAAATTGCCACACCTTCACCTTGTAGCTTAGTAAAACCTGCTAACATTTTATACTTTTGTAATTCATCACTAAGTGTACTGATTGCTATGTTATCATCTGCTTCTTCCAATATCAATGAATCAAGCCTTTCTTGCAATTGATTAACTTTAGATATCAGTTCTTCTTTTTCTTCATGTAAGCTATCTAGCTCAGTTTTCATTTGATTTAATTTCACCATCGGAATCATTCCACCTAAATAGTTTTCTTCAATCAATTTATACTGAGTTGATATCATTACACCAAGCAAAAGTGCTACAACACTAATCCAGATATACTTTTTGTTCAATCTTTTTCTCCTAATCTTTCCATGTTTCATAAACATAATGATTTTTTCTTGACACGTTAATTATTCCGGTTGTAACTTGTTTTTCACACATTTTATTAAAGATTGCGACTGCCTTACTAAATTTATCTTCTATCTCACTACCATCACCAAAATCAATATAAAATTTAGGATTGATAACTTGAATAATCCTATCTTGCTCGATTTTTATATTGGGAATTAAGTATTCTAAAGTAAATAATTCTTTATTATTTAAAATCAAAAGATACAAGTTAACGGCATTTTCTAAGATATGGTCATTTTCTGTTATAACTGGTTCACCCAATCTAGCAGACTTAACAACAAGTCCAGAAATTACGCCTATCTTATTTTGAAAATCCATTTTTTGTTCTTGATTAAGGATATACAAAACATAACCATCTTTATCTAAAATTATATTTGAGTTACCACTTTCAACAGAAATTATCGGCGTTCTCCATTTTAAGTTAATAATAACATCAAAATAATTTTTTTCAACACTTACTTCTTCAATTAAGCCAGTTTTAAGTAGTTTTTGCCTATATTCTTCAGTATCAAACAAAAGATACTTTTCATGACTTAAATCAAAAATATCCTCAGTCACTACACTATCTATATTAACATTATGTACGCCAGTTTCATTTAAAACAACATTAAAAACTTTCAGATTAAACACAACAGCAGCAATAATAGCAATTACAATAAAAAATATAATTATAAATTTCTTCTTTACCATGCTAATCCTACCTTAAATTGTAATCATAAATTAATGACATAATAGAAGAAAGTGCATTTTCTCTAATATTTTTATTGTATGAGGTCCTCATATTTTCAAGCCTATCTGGATTAGTTGCTAAATCATAAATTATTTTTTTGAATTTACCACTATCAAGTTCGTTTTCGGCAATTACAACCGTACCACCAATCTTATCAAAGGCTTTAGCATTATGCGTTTGATGATCTCTTGCCACATTTAAAGATGGAATAATGATACCAGGTAAACTAACCGTTGCCATTTCAGCCAGAGTAATTGCCCCTGCTCTACCTATCATTAAGTCAGCTGCCGCCATTAGATTAGGCATATCTTTAATATAGGGCATAATTTTTACCCTATCACAGTAACTTGATGTATCGTATTCATTTCTATATATTTCATCATAAAATTTACCTGTTATATGAATGTATTTTAACTTAGGATTATCAGCCACCAATTCAGCAATTTGGACAGATAAATCATTAATTACCTTAGCTCCGTTAGAACCGCCCATTGAAACTATTAATAGTTCATCTTTACCTAGTCCAATTTTCTTACGAGCTTTAGCTCGATCAGCCAAAGCAAATTCAATACGTACAGGATTTCCTGTAAAATATAGTTTGTTTTGATGTTTTTCAAAATATTGGACGGATTCCTTATAACTAAATAAGATACGATTAGCAAACTTTGATAAAAATTGAGTACTTAAACCAGGAATCACATTTTGTTCATGTATCATAGTTTCTATATTCAAAAAATTGGCAACTAAGACCACTGGCGCTGACACAAAACCACCCATACCAATCACTAAATCTGGTTTAAATTTACTCATTATGTAGAGCGTTTCAAAGAGAGCTTTGATAAAATAAAAAAATGAAACGACACAATATATAAAGTCGCCACGTCTAAATCCTCGAGCACTAATTTCCTTAAAATTAATATCAGTATCTTCTAGCAAATTATGTTCTATGCCAAATTTACTACCAATATACATTTTTTCACAATCTGGCATCGCCTTATCTAACTTATCATAGATGGCACGAGCAGGATAAATATGGCCACCAGTGCCACCCCCTGAAATTATCAATCTCACTTATAAATATCCTTTCTGCTTACCTAAATTATACTTTCTTTCATTATTGCTAGTTGATATGTTTAATACAACACCTAATAATAATAGTAAAACTAGCATTGAACTACCCCCCTTACTAATAAAAGGTAGGGTGATTCCTGTGGTTGGTAAAATTGCTAAAGCAACACCAACATTAATAATAACTTGTAATAAAATTAATATACCAGTTCCTGCGGCAATAGTAAAGCCAAAAGTATCATCACATTCCATGGCAATCTTAAAAATTCGATAAATTAGGAAGGCAAATAAAGATAAAATCACTAATAGACCAATAAAACCAAATTCTTCAACTACAATTGAAAAAATAAAATCAGAATATGCTTCTGGTAGTCTTAGTTTACTAAAATCACTCATCCCTAAACCCTTACCAAAAATTTCACCTGAACTAATAGCATAGATAGAATTCATGATTTGCCTTTTATCATCACTGAATGCATATTGCCTATCAAAAAGTGTATCTAACCAAATTGTTATCCTCGGCATACGGTAGCTTTCAGCGTATAATAACATTATAGCAAAAACTACACCTACAATAAAAATTGCCAGTAAGTGTTTAAAGTTTGCTCCCGCCACATATAACAGAGTAAGTATTAAGGCTAACATTAAAACAACAGTTGCTAAATCTTTTTCAGGAATTGCTAAAACAATAAAAACTGAACAAATTGCTAATATAATACTAAAGACTCTAATATTTTTTATATTTGCTCCAGCCTTATCAGCATACTTAGCAATAATTAGAATTAAACAAGCTTTAGCAAATTCAAGCGGCATAATTGTAATATTACCAATTTCAATCCATCTTTTAGCACCAAGAAAATTACGACCATCTATAATAA
>PDWI01009215.1_pt1 | contig 11399 bp, 8 predicted proteins | sample 1430891 | NCBI WGS metagenome assembly PDWI01 (sample SAMN01162508, study PRJNA174530) | Oral metagenome, whole genome shotgun sequencing project. | biome: Marine environment; feature: Marine mammal; material: Swab sample of the gingival sulcus; isolation source: swab sample of gingival sulcus... | reverse complement strand
ATTGGGAAATAAATTCACAACTTATTAATTTGTAGAATTTTATGGAAGGAATATTATGGAAAATAAAATAAATCAAATTTTAAATGAGTATGATTTTACGGATAGTATAATTTATCAAATTGAAGTATCTGATTTGCTTACAAAAGTTGTTTTGAAAATTGATTATTATTGGGACTACCACGAAGGAAAAGAAAATACTAGAAAATTTATATTTGAATTTGAAGATTGCTCAAAAATTGAGAGCAATCTTTCTGAAAATGCTTTAATTTCAATGAAAAAAGGTGATCGGTATAGTCATTTTACAACTATTGATATAAGATGTATAGGTGAAAACCTTGTTGAGTTTTTTAATGATTATAGGGCGAAACCTTTTTTACGAATTGCGGCTAAGAAAATTAATATATATATAGAAAAAGATTAAGTGAAAATATAAATTATTAAAATGATTGCCTGCTATACTAATATTCTATTTCGTACAGTTTACATTCTATAGCGATTATTGTTTCATTTGTTGCATAAAAATATGTATTATTCTCGTAGAATTTTACAACAGCATTTTCTTTACTTTCAAAAATAAGAATATACCTATTATCTTGAAGGAATACTTTGATTTCTCCTTTTGTTTCAATACTTTCAAGAAGTGGAATACCTTTTATAGTTGGTATATATTCATCAATATATTTTGGATAACTTTTTATCAAAGTTGGAAATAAAGTTTCAAATTCACCAAAAATACCATCTTTTGATAATAAAGTCAATAACATTTTATAAGGTCGGTATATATAAAAATCATCATTTAATTTACTTGATACAATATTATATGCGGGAACATAGGGGGCTTTGGTTGATTTAAGATTTAAACGAATAAGTGAATTTTTTTTATATTTAATCATAATAATTTCCTTAACGGTTGTTTTATTGTTTTTAATAGAATATCATACTAATATATTATTTACAAGTAAATCAAACATAGCAAAATTGATGAAATGGAGTTTTTAGAAGTTTTAATTTTAAATTAGTATAGCTGAAAGGCAAGGATATTATAAATGGTTAAATTAAAAAAAATACTACAGAACAATTTTTTGAAGTTAATGACTTAGACAAGAGGGCGTTTTATTATGCTGATAGTGATAAGATAAAAGGCGTCATCTTTGTTGAAGCAAACGAAATTGTTTATTGTTATTTTGAAGAGGAAAGTAGTTGTTTTGATTTTTCTTATGCTGTAATTAGCAGATTATTATCTCAATATGGAAGTATTTTTTTTGAAGCAGATGATGTGGATGCCGGTGCAATGAAATTAGTTGCTATGTTTGATATTGATTTAAAAAATTCTTATAATACGTATATAAAAATAATAACATTATAGTATAATATAGGTATTGTGAGTATTTAGTTACCCCACGTTGTTATTATGAGGAGAATTTTTATGAATTCTAATGAAAATTTATATACTGCTATAAGACTCTGTATAGATTCGATAAATAGTGTTCAGGTATTAAAAAATTACAATAATAAATATGTTATAAATGTACTTAGAGAACTTGCCAATCAGCCTTATCAAGGGAGACATTTGGGTAAGGAAAAGTATAATGTGTTTGAAAGAAAAGATTGGCTTACTTATCAGCAGAGAATAAATACTTATCATAATATTTCAGCGATTGATAGTGATTATCTTTATGATGGCAGTTTGGGTGACAATACATCATACTGGGTAAAAGCTATTATTCTTCTTATGGATAATGCCAATTTTACTAATGATGAAATATTTGAAGTCGCTAAAAAAGTGAAAGATAATCATTTAGCGTATTTTCTGATTTTAGATCATATTGTATTTCTCTGTTTAGAAGAGGAAGATGTAGATTTAGCACTTGATTTTATCAGTAAATACGACGATGATATTATGTATATGGGTTATTATTATTTGGTAGAATACTTTGCGTATAAGGCAGACTATAAAAATTTTGCTAAGTATTATAATCTTTCAAGGGATAGGGATGGGCTTCATAATAATGACTTAAAAACTAGACTCGTTAAAGAATATTGTAAAAAGCACGGCATAGATAATGCCTTAGCTTTATGTAAAAAGAAACATATAGGTAAATCTTTTCAGTTTGATGCATTAGATGTACTGGCTAAAAGAGGTGAATATAGTACTATAAAAAATATTCTCGATAATAATGCTGAGTTACTGAAAGCAAAACCCCATCATAGACTTCTACTTTTAGTCGATTCCTTTTCAGAAGCGATTAAAAACAACACTTCCGTAGACGATGATTTTGAAAGCTTATATACAAAAAGCGTGAATTTAGAGAAGAAACACCGTTTTGATAATATGAGGCTGAGAGATTATTTATTGTTAATAATGGGGATGGCTTATCAAGATATCGATAAAGAGAGAGCGCTGAAGTGTAGAAAAGCGATACGATATAACGCTATAAAATTTAAAATAGAGGTGTAATTGTCACGAAAGAACAATTTAATTGATAAGGAGGTAGCTATGGCAAAAGAGATGAGATTGAGTCATGTATTATATAAAGTAAAAGATTTGCATCAAGCAGTTAAAGATTTTGAGGATATGGGTTTTACTGTTAGATATGGCAAGAAAAAAGAAAAGGCGACAAACGCACTTATTTGGTTTGAAGATGGTCGATTTATAGAATTATTTACGATCAATGAGTCTGCTAAACCGATATTGCGTTTTTTGAAATTATTTGGTAAGAAAGCGGCAGCGAAACGTTTTTTATACTATGCTAATGCCGATTATGGCTGGGTCGACTATGCCATTGAAAATGATAGATACGATTTAGAAAAAGAAAAGGTGAAATTAAAGGCTTTGGGTTGTAAATATTCTAATTTTAAAGGGCTTAGAACTAATATCAATGGTCTTAAATTAAAGTGGCTTATGGTAGTGCCCGATGATTTAGGTTTGCCCTTTTTAATGACGGATTACAATCCAAGTCCAAGACCTGAAACAATAAATCATCCAAATGGAGCAACATCGATTTCAACATTTGTATGGGGGGCTAGTGAAGAAAATATAAAAATCATCAGGCAGTTTACTAGTGATGAAAAACTCATTTTAGAACAAGGGGAAGGCTTTAAGAAAATAGAACTTGAAGGTTTTGATGCTGATGTTTTGAATCAAAAGTATTATAAAGAGTGATAGGAACTTTAACAGTGACACATAGGTTTGCTATTGAATAAAGCCACACAAGTTGATATCAGAAGTGATGTATCCGAAGGGATTAGTATAGTAAAATTTAAGGACTACGAACAGAAATTTAATAGGGGCAAAACGATGTAACAATTTTGTGTTGTCACTTCGCTTTGCCTCAGATATTTGTTACACTCTCTTGCTTTATGTTTTTAATGATGAGTTTAATTATTATTTTGTAGTTTAGTAAATAGTTGATTGATTTCGTTTATGACAGTTTCTTTATCACGCCACCATTTTTCGGACCAAATTCTTTTTATGGTCCATCCGCGGGACATAAAGAATTTTTTTCGGTAAATTTCTCTTTCTTTTACCGATTTTATAGATTGATAATTTTTACTATCACATTCTATACCTAAAATATAATTATTATTTTCAGGATATAATATGGCAATATCTAGTCTTATTTTCCCGACACCGACATTTGTTTCTACTCTATACCCTCTTATTTTTAATTCTTTCGCTACTTCTTCAACAAATTTATCTTTGTGAATAGCTGTGGTGCTTTCTTTTATTTGAAGGGAAGTTAAGATTTCATCTGCTAACGTCGTTTTATTTTCAGCAATGGCTTTAGCGTATTGTAAATATTGTTTGAATAATTTAGGACCTATATTTTTAGATGATTCAATATTAAGCTCATCTGCATCAAATGATGTAATGATATAAATTTTTTGTTTTGCTCTGGAAATGGCGACGTTTAAATAATTTTCACCGCCAGCATTATTTAATACGCCAAAGCGAGAGGATAATTTCCCTTCTTCATTTTTGGCATAGGTAATGGAAAATATAATAATATCTCTTTCATCGCCTTGGACATTTTCTATATTTTTAATAAAAATGGAAACGTCTTCATTTTTTTCGAGACGATTTTTTTCTTTTAGGTATAATGTAGAAAAATATTCGTCGTCACTGGCTTTATCTTCTAATAAATCGGCGATTAAATCCTGTTGCTTCGCGCTAAAGGTGATAATACCAATTGTTTCATTGTTTTTTCTAGTTCTTAATAATAATTCGACTAAGTTAACAATTTCTTTAGCTTCTATTTCATTGACATTATCTTGCCAAATTCCATTCACTTTTTTTACTTCTATCGCTGGTTTAGGCATATTATTAGATGAAATAACGTCGGGAACAATATTTAAATTACCATTGTAAAATGCGTAATTACTAAAGTTAATTAAAGCACCATAGTGTGAACGATAGTGATAATTTAAGTGATTTGATTTATAGTGAACTTTTGCTAAATCAAGCAAACTTTCTTCTTCTAAAGCGGCTGAATTATTAATATCTAAATCGTCTTCATCGTAATCTTCATTAATTTTACTGGTAAAATAGTTACTAGGTTTTAATTGTTTGTCATCGCCTGCAACGGCTATCATATTTCCGCGATAAATGCTAGGTAATGTTTCTTCAATAAAAAGTTGTGATGCTTCATCAAAAATTACTAAGTCGAATAGTTTCTGATGTAAGGGTAAAATTTCCGAAACAGTTTCAGGACTAAGTAGCCAGCAAGGGTATAAGTTAAAAATAAATTCATTAAACTTATTGATATATTCTCTTAGTGGTATATATTTTTTTTTGAAATTTGCTTTTCTTTTAAATTCTATAAATTCTTTATATTCTGTTTGTGATGAGGAAAATTCCTTTGTTTTAATTAGTTCATTGAATTTATTTTTCCATAATCCCAATGCTATTTTTTTTGTTAAATTTAACGATTTCTGCATATCATTTTCTAATAAATTGATCGTTGTGTTATAGGAAAAATATTGATTGTAAAATTGTTTATAGTTCTTAGTTTTTTCGATTTTTTCGATTTTTGCTAAAATGGCAAATTCTTCTATCATATTTAAGCAATCATTTAAGTTACTAATATGTTGCATTTCTTCATAATGATAATCTAAAATATTTTTTTTATGTGAATCTAATTTATCCATTTGACGGTAATTATTGAGAGTATTTGTATCTAAATTTAAAGTATTTATTATATTATCAATTTCTTTTAGTAACTCTTGTTTACAACTTTCCCAATTAGTATTTTTTAAAAAAACTTGTATTATTGATTTTTCCTTGTTATTTCCAAGATCGCAACAAAATTCATTTAATAATTTATCGAATTTTAGGATTTTTTTATAATATGAATGATATATTTCTTTATAGTGATTAAAGGAGTTTTTGTAGTTGATTTTTTCCTTTCGTCTTTCGATTTCGAGAATAGAATCTTCTAGGGATCGAGAAAAATCTTCTGTGTGTAGATATATATTTAATAGTTGATATAAATCTTCGTCTAACGCATTGATTTCATTAATAGTTGTATTTAAAGCTTCATTATCAATTATTGTTATTATTTTATCTATCATTGGCACAATATCAATATTTTGATAAAATCGTTGATAGAGTTGTTCTTTTATTTTTGTAGTTAAATTTATGCTGAACTTATCTAATAAATCCGTTGCGTGTTGTAATTCATCGTATATATGTTGAAATTCTATTTGATAATTTTGAAATAAGCGTTTATATTCTAATAAATTATTAATATAGTTGGATAATTTTTTTTCTAAGGATTTAAGGTCGCTGTTTAAATTGATGAATTGCTCGTAATAACGGTCTGCATTATTTTTATATTTTAGCTTATTATTTTTTATTTCTTTTGCATTGAAGAAGATTTTTTGAAATACACTATAGTTGCTTTTATCCAGTAGATAGGAATTTATTTTATGATTGTAGTTTTGAGCAAATTCACGTATTTGTTCTGGATTAAGAGTCTCATTATATTCTATAAAAAATTCTATAAACGCTCGTTCTTCTGCATTGAAATTACAGTAATTTAGTAAATACTGCGTTATATTATCTTTATGATTTATTAAAATATTTTGTTCAGGTGGAGTTAATATTTCTACTTTAATCCATTTATTAAAGCTATGCAAATAGCTAGCATTCAATAAATTATCATTATTTTGTTTGTTGAGTATCTTGGCAAAGTCGTCTACAATATTATTATTATCATTTTCATTATTTTTTGCATAATAACTAATAAATTTTTTGTTATTTAATGATAATTCTGCTCTTGACTGTATAAACTGTTTGAGTTTTGCTCCACTATTTTCTATATTTTGTTTTTGTTCATCGCTAAAATTTTCTGTTAAAAGGCTATAAAAATCGCTATTCTTAGCTATGTCATATTGTTTAAATTTTATATATATATTAGGATAGTCCGATAATTTTTCTAAAATACTTTCCATTTCTGCATAGCTATGCTTTTTAAAATAAGCTTTGTCATCAATTTTTATGATAGGAAAGTTAGAATCTAATTTATCATCCATTGTTTCTTTGCTCAAACAAGTTTTTGTTGTATAAGATCTGAATTTATCACTATTTACGTTACTGTCTACGTGATGAACTAATAAGTTATTATTTCTTTGATTATTTGTTTTATAGGCAAAGCTGTTAATTAATTTTCTTTGATCAGCATATTTTTTATTGTATTTTAAATAATATTTATAATAATAACTAATATAAGCAAAAAATAAATTATCATCTACTTCTAAATTATTTATATATTGTTTTAGTGTATCAGCGCTTTCTTCACTTTTATTGATTTCAGATAGGTCAAAAGATATATTTAATAAATCAGTATATTTAACTTGTTCTTTTAGTTCACGGTACGCTTTATAATTTTTATCAATATTTTGTTCGGCTTTTAAAGAATGTAATATGTCTTGTAATTGTTGGTAGTTTAGCTTTGAAGTGGGATTTTTTTTGATAAATTGTAAATATAACTCATAACGTTTATCTTCTTTACTATTGATTTTAGTGCTTTTTAAGTACATTTCGCGTAAAGATAAGCCAAACTTCGTATTATCACTTAAAAATCGATTTATATATTCTACATTCTTAAAATTTTCTTCTATTTTCACTTGAAATTCTTGATATTTTTTTTGCGAACTTTTATAGCGTGTGTTATTAGTTGGCATATCTAATAATTTTTTTGTTTTTTCATAAAATGTTTTTTTATTTTTTTCAATATCGTGAATTAAAATTATTTTTTCATTAAAATCGGCAAGTTTATTATAAATAACATCTAGCGCTACTCTCTTTTTTGAGACCATTAAAACTTTTTTTCCTCTACAAAGCGCATCTGTTATAATATTAGCAATAGTATATGATTTTCCTGTTCCTGGGGGACCATAAATTACCATTTGCTTGTGTTTATTAAGGGATTTAATGGCTTCTTCTTGTGAAAAATCTAAGGGTGTATAAAAATAGCTAGCCTCTTGCTTGCTTTCACTAGGGGGAGTAATTGCTTTATTTTCTCTGCCTAAAATAGTATTGATTCCATAACCATAATCATTTTCTGTTAATAAATTTTCATAGTCGCTATAAATGGCATTAGCTAAAGAAAATTGTCCTAATATAACATAATTTTTAGTGATTAATTCATTATTACCATAATGCCTGTAGGCATTTTGAGTCTTTAGCATTTTATGAAATTCAATGATGTTTTGCTCATTTTTTTCTTCGATAAGGATATGATTTTTAGCCAAATATGTAATAACTGCTTTTTTTAATTTTTCAGGATTATGAATAGAACAGTTGCTTTGCTCAGCGATTTCTTCAATGCTAGAAAATTCCGTATTGATATTAATATTTTTTAAATCATTATATTTGATATAAGCGTAAATAAAAACCTTATTGATTAAAATATCATTATTTAATTTTTTTAAACTACAACCTCTATTGTCAAAAATAAGTTCAACAGGAAATAGAAGTAGAGGGGCACGCACAATAGTTCCATCTTTAAATTTTCCTTCAACAAAAGGATAAGTGAGATAGAGTTCATATTTACCAGTTGCTTTTTCAATGGTATCAATGGTACGGGATAAGGATTTTTTTAGAGTATCTAAGTGATTTTGTAATTGAGTATAAAGTCTATCTCCTTCTTTATCAAGTTCTATCATTTTTGCTTCATAGCTATCATTGATATTTTTTTCTTCTTTTCTAAATTCTAATATTTGTTCTGATAGTAAAGGATTTTTTTGTTCTAATTTATTTTTTTTAGCTTTGAGTTGGTTTAAAGCTTTTGTTTTTGATTGTTTTAATTTTTTCTTTTTGCTAGAAATAAATTTTTTCTTAACGCCACTCGCTTCAGGCAAAATAAGGAGTTTTTTGTTATTTGACAATAGCCACTCAAATAATTTATCTTCCGTTAGCATAGTAGGAGTATATTCGCTATGGCTTAATAGTTTAACGATATCAAAGCCACTTTTTTTATATAGTTTACAGACGAGACTCTTATTTTTGCTACTTAAATTAATTAAGCGATCTTTATAAGTACTTAAAACTTTTTGCATAATATTCCTCCCTGTATAAAATGCAGATGTAAATATATGTCATTATATTGTTTTTTAATCACAATTTCATATATTATTCAATTTATGGATATGATTACGTTAATGTTTATTATATAATTATCTTATTTCATTTTTTGGTTTTTGTCAACTAAATGCAGTATTTAATGATACGCTTGATATTCGTTTAATATCCTCTTAATTCCCTCGTTAAGATTATTACGTTGTCGCTGGTTCTCCACCTCATAATGACAACGCGAGGGAATATTTTTTTACTGTAGATTTTTATTTTTTGCTTTGGTATTTGAAATATGATAAAATGGAGTTGACGGAATCGTCGCGATTTAGTTTGAATTGATAAATTAATATCATAATAATGTGAAAGGGATTGGTTTATATAAAGGAGCTTACTAAATGGAAGAATTAATTGTTACTGGCAATCCTGGGATTATTGAGTTTTCAAATTTTGAAAAAATAAAGCAACAATTATCGGTTTTTATTAAGCAAAATTATAATGAAAAAGATTATAATATTTTAGGTTATGATATAGCGCAGAAGGATCAGGATACTTTAAAGAAGCTTAAAAAGGTTTTTTCTAAAAAAAGATTGGCATTGAAAAAGGAGCATACAGCACCGTTTGAGCAGGTTGAAAAGATGTTTAAGGAACTTGAGGGAATTATTGATGAGGCGCTTAAACCAGCAGAAAATTTTGTAAAAGATAATGATAAAATAGCAAAGAAAAAGAGAATAATGACCTATGCTTTAGAAAAAGGGCAAAGACTTGGTAGGCATTCTGAAAAGGTAATTAAAAGTTCGGCTTTTTTTAATGAGAAGTGGTTAAATAAAAGTTTTCCTTTTAAAAATATTTATTCGGAAATTAACGAAAAAATTATTCTTGCTGAAAGTGATATTAATACTATTGCAGCTCTTGATTCTGAAAATGAGAAAATATTATTTGCTAGATATTATGAAACCTTATCTATGGAAGGGTTAAGTTCCTTTAATCAAGCTATTCTCGAAGAGGAAGAAGAAGAGAATACGATTATTACAGATACTCCTATGGATGATAGTAGAATTGGCTATAAGGTTTTGAAAATATCTGCTACACTGGAACAAATGCGCGGTCTTTTAAATTATATGGACCTGCAAGGAATAGAATATGAAGAATTTGAAAGTGAGATGCCGAGAGAGTTTAATCAATTGGTTGAACCAAATTTTAGGGATTTTGTGGCGTTTGATTTGGAGACTACGGGTACTTTTGGCATAGAAAAAGGTGATAAAGAGGCAAAAATTACTGAAATTGGCGCCGTAAAAGTAGTTGATGGAAAAGTGGTGGATAAATTTAGTGAATTGGTAAATCCTGAAAGGGCAATTGTGCCGAGAATTGCAAGACTTACTGGTATAAGTGATGAAATGCTTAAAGATAAACCTACTATCGATGTCGTTTTAGAGCAGTTTAAACAGTTTATTGCTAATGATATTTTGATTGGGCATAATATTAAAGGGTCTGATTTAAAATATCTTGAAAAAGCCTCTAAAAGTACGGGCATACAAATAAATAACGAATATTTAGATACTTATATATTAGCTAAAAAATATAAAAAAGAAATGAAATGGGATAGTTTGAAATTAGAGTATCTTTCTGAGTTTTTTAACTTTGAACATAATGCAGCCCACAGAGCTTATTCTGATGCAGAAGTAAACGCAAGGTTGTATTTTAAGTTGAAAAGAATATATGAAAGAAATAATTATAGCGGTGAGAAATAAAGATAATGATTTGGGGACGGTTCTTATTGCGTCAAAATTAACGCTCTAGGGACAGACCTAACTTATTTTTGTAACTCACGCTAATATTCCTACACCTTCGCTCTGAATGACAGCATAGGTTATATTTAATATAAGAACAAAATGTATTGCTAATAGCAATCAAAAATGGTATCATATAGAAAAGAGGAGGGATTAATTATGGCAAGAACATCTAATATATATGTGAGAGTTGAACCTGATATAAAAATGGAAGCAGAAAATATACTGAAAGAATTAGGAATACCAATGTCTAATGCTGTTGCAATGTTTTTAAGGCAGGTTATTTTACAAAGAGGTATTCCATTTGATATGAAATTACCTAGTAAAAAACCGCTTAGTTTTGGGGAATTAACTAGAGAAGAATTTGATGAAGCGATAAGTGAGGGTATGAGAGATTTTGAGAATGGGGATATATATACTGCTGAAGAAGTGAAAGAGCGATTGAAAAGGAAATATGGAATATGATTTATAAAGTATTATATTCAAATTCGGCAATAAAGAATATTGAAGAGATTTATGAGTATATTGCTTATGATTTGTTTGCGCCTGAAACTGCTGAATCTCAGGTGAAGAGAATTATAGAAGCTATAGATGCTCTTGATCATTTACCTTATAGATACAAAGTGTATGATGAGGAGCCGTGGTTAAGTGAAGGATTGAGGTGTTTTACTGTAAATAATTATATGGTGTTTTATTATCCCATAGAAAGTGATAGTGTTGTAAGAGTTATACGAATAATATATGGTGGAAGAGATATAAAAACAGAATTAAGCAAATAAAACTGCGGGGTATAACGCTTTGTTTTAGAATGCTAAAATAATATCTTATCTCTATAAAGTATAACCGCTTCTTGTTCTAAATACTTCTGATTAAATTCTTTTGTTTCTAAAAAGGTCATTAATAAGTTTGAAATTGGATAGGTGAATTTGACAAAGTGATATTGTCAATAATGGTTTACACATTTTATACAAGGATTTTAAAATCTATGCTGCAATATCTATATTATTATATTTATAATAGTTATTTCTCTTGAT
>PDWI01010350.1_pt1 | contig 11401 bp, 9 predicted proteins | sample 1430891 | NCBI WGS metagenome assembly PDWI01 (sample SAMN01162508, study PRJNA174530) | Oral metagenome, whole genome shotgun sequencing project. | biome: Marine environment; feature: Marine mammal; material: Swab sample of the gingival sulcus; isolation source: swab sample of gingival sulcus... | reverse complement strand
AAATATAAAGGTATGCCGGTAAAAGAGGTCTTGAAAAACGACCCCGGATATTATGGCTGGATGATGAAAGGAGATTTTCCGTTATACACCAAAAAAGTATTAACACGCATTAAGCTTGAAAGCATGAATAATTAATTAGTTTTTGTAAGAAAATACAAATGAGTTTAAAAAGTTAGAAAGTTGAAAGTTAAAAGTTAGAAAGCTGTTGGCAATGAACAATTAACCGCAAAGACCGCAATGAATCCTTAGCGTACTTAGCAGTTAAAAAATCAAACCCAATAGCCAACACCTAACACCTAACACCCAACCTCAATTCTCAGAAACTTATAAAATCAATAGTTTTTCCGATATTAATTATAATTATGAAAATCATTTGCATAGGACGAAATTATACCGAACATATTAAAGAAATGCAGGCAGAACAAGAAAAAGACCCTGTATTCTTTATGAAAGCTGATTCCAGTTTGCAACGGAACAATCGTTTGTTTTTTATTCCCGATTTTACACAAGATTGTCATTATGAGCTAGAGTTAGTTTTGCGAATTTGTAAAGTCGGAAAAGCCATAGAGGAGCGTTTTGCACATCGTTATTACGATGTTGTAACCGTAGGCATTGATTTTACGGCAAGAGACTTGCAAGCAGAGTGCAAAAAGAAAGGTTTGCCGTGGGACGTTGCCAAATCGTTCGATCAGTCGGCAAGAATAGGAGAGTGGTTGCAAATTTCCGATTTTGAAAACCCGTTAAGCGATATTCCGTTTTGGTTGAAAAAAAACGACGAAATAGTCCAACAATCCGTGTCGGGTAAAATGATACACAATTTTGATAAGTTGATTGCTTATCTTTCTGAGCGTATGACCTTGAAAATTGGCGATTTAATATTTACGGGAACGCCCTCAGGTGTTGGAGCTGTTAAGAGTGGCGACCGATTGATGGGAGGTATTGCCGATAAAACTTTATTTGATTTTGAGGTTAAATAAAATTTTCAATAATCTTTTGTTTTTTATGCGAAAATAAACGACAAAATTTATAATTTTGTTTACAATTAAATTTTAAACCTAAATATTTGATAACTAATGGATTTACTTGCGAGGGTTAAGGAAGAAGCCCGTAAAAACATTCAACGTATTGTGCTTCCCGAGGGAACAGAGGACAGAACACTGAAAGCTGCCGACGAAATTATTCAAGAAAAATTAGCTGAAATTATTTTAATTGGTAATCCCGATGTTATCAATAAAAAAGCCAATGATTTCGGATTGAAAAACATTTCAAAAGCAAGCATCGTTGATCCTATTTCTCATGCTAAAAAAGCAGAATACATTGCAGAACTTGTAGAATTGCGTAAGCATAAAGGAATGACAGAAGAAAAAGCGACAACATTAATGGAAAATCCGTTATATCTTGCCGTAATGATGATTAAAAAAGGTGATGCCGACGGTGAAGTTGCCGGAGCTGATAATGCTACCGGAGATGTTTTGCGTCCTGCATTCCAGATTGTGAAAACCAAACCCGGAGTTTCGGTGGTTTCCGGTGCTTTTTTTATGATAATTCCCGATAAAAGTTTTGGTGACGACGGCTTAATGGTTTTTGCCGATTGTGCGGTTCACCCCAATCCAACGGCAAGCGAATTAGCTGAAATCGCTGTATGTACAGGCGAAACAGCAAAATCTATAGCAGGAATCGACCCGCGAGTTGCTATGTTAAGTTTTTCAACCAAAGGTTCGGCAAAACACGAAATGGTTGATAAAGTTGTTGAAGCTACACGCTTAGCCAAAGAAATGGCACCGGAGCTTAAAATTGATGGCGAATTGCAATCCGATGCAGCCATTGTTCCTTCGGTAGCTGCTAAAAAAGCCCCCGAAAGTGAAATCGCAGGAAAAGCCAACGTTTTGGTTTTCCCAACCCTTGAAACCGGAAACATTGCTTACAAATTAGTGCAACGTATGGCAAAAGCTGAGGCTATTGGTCCTGTTTTGCAAGGTATGGCTGCACCAATTAATGACCTTTCCAGAGGTTGCTCCGTAAGTGATATTGTTAATCTGGTAGCCATTACTGCCAGTCAGGCACAAGGAAAATAAATGAGATTGTAAGTAAATTATAAAATTATATTATGAAAATATTAGTATTAAACTGCGGTAGTTCCAGTATAAAATACCAACTGTTAGAAATGACCGATGAGGCAAAACTTTATGCCAAAGGTTTGGTTGAACGCATTGGTTTGGAAGAAGGTATATTAACCCACAAACCTCAAGGTGGTGAAAAGTTTGTTATTAACGAACCCATTAAAGACCATACCGTTGGTATTGGTTTAATTTTAAAAGCCCTTGTTCATCCCGAGCATGGTGTTATTAAAGAAATGGACGAAATAAAAGCCGTAGGACATCGTGTGGTTCACGGTGGTGAGTCTTTTAGTGACTCTGTCCTTATTTCTTCCGAAACCAAAGAAAGCATCTCTCAATGTTCTGCTTTAGCACCTTTGCATAATCCTGCTAACATTAAAGGCATTGAGGCTATGGAAAAAACACTCCCAAACGTTCCGCAAGTAGCTGTTTTTGATACTGCTTTCCATCAAACCATGCCTGAATATGCTTTCCAATATGCCATTCCTTATGAGTATTACGAGAAAGACAAAGTTCGTCGTTACGGATTTCATGGAACCAGTCATAAATTTGTCACTAAAAAAGCTTGTGAAAAATACGGTTGGAACATTGAAGATAAGAAAATTATTTCTTGCCACCTTGGAAACGGAGCGTCTATTTGTGCCGTTAAACATGGTAAATCAGTAGATACTTCAATGGGATTTACTCCGGTTGAAGGTTTAATGATGGGAACTCGTACCGGCGACCTTGATTTGGGAGCTTTGTTTTACATCATGGAAAAAGACAATTTAAGTGTTCAAGAGGCAAATAATCTTGTAAATAAAAAATCGGGATTGCAAGGTTTTTCAGGTATTTCAAGTGATATGCGTGACCTTGAAGAAGCTTATGAAAAAGGCAATAAACGTGCAGGTATGGCAAAAGAAATGTTTGCATATCGTGTGAAAAAATACATTGGAGCTTATGCTGCTGCAATGAATGGCGTTGATTTGATTTTGTTTACCGGAGGTATCGGTGAAAATGATAGCGATGTTCGCGAACTTGTTGCTTCTGAATTAAGTTATCTTGGTGCTGAATTTGATGCTAAGAAAAATAAATGCAGAGGTGACGATTGTGGCGAAATTTCAACACCCGACTCTAAAATAAAACTGTTGGTGGTTAGTACCGATGAAGAGTTGGTTATAGCAAAAGATACCAAACGCATTGTTGACGCATTATAATAAATAAAAGTTGTAGAAAAACGTCGGTACTATTCCGGCGTTTTTTATTTGCAGATTTCGGGTACAAATATTACTTTAGTCAAGCATAAAAATATAATCATATGGCACTTAAAAAACTTGAAGAATTAATAGGAATAGCAAAATCAAAAGAAATGCGTAAAATGGCTGTCGCTGCGGCAGCTGATGCTCACGTACTTGGTGCGGTAAAAGATGCAATGAATGAAGGCATTGTTTTTCCTATTCTTGTTGGTGATGAAACGAAAATCAATCAAATGGTTGATGAGTTAAAAATGGATAGAACAAAGTTGGAAATTGTAAATGAGCCAAACGACGTTAAAGCTTGTCAAAAAGCAGTTTCTTTAATCCGTGAAGGTAAGGCACAATTTCTAATGAAAGGTTTGGTGGCAACAGCCGTTATTCTTAAAGCCGTTTTAGATAAAGAAAACGGCTTACGTACCGGTTCAACCCTTAGCCATTTTGCTTTGTTTGAATCTCCAAATTATCATAAATTATTGGGAATGACAGATGCCGCAATGAATGTTGCTCCTGAATTTGCCGATAAAGTTTCCATTGTTAATAATGCCGTTGCTGCTATGCGTGGTATTGGTGTAGAAAAACCAAAAGTTGCCATTTTGAGTCCGGTTGAGGTTGTAAATCCTAAAATAGAATCAACCGTTCACGGTGCAATGTTAACCATGATGAACAAACGCGGACAAATTAAAAACTGTATTATTGATGGACCTTTTGCATTGGATAATACCATTTCAAAAGAAGCTTGCGAACAAAAAGGTATTCAAAGCGAAGTGGGAGGCGATGCCGATATTATTGTCGCTCCTGAATTAAACGCTGCAAACATTTTATATAAATCCTTGAACTTTCTTGGCGGAGCAACTTCCGCTGCAGTAATTATGGGAGCTAAAGTACCCATTGTATTAACTTCTCGTGCCGACTCTGAGCGTGCAAAATTATTATCCATTGCTTTTGCAGCAGCAATGAACTAATCTTAAAATACACAAAAATTATGGATAAATTCAGACAACTAATCATTAATCCGGGATCTACATCAACAAAGATTGCCGTATTTGAAAATGAAGAAAATGTGTTTCAAAAAAATTTGAAACACAGCAGCGAAGAACTTGCTCCTTTTGAAAACATTGCCGATCAAAATGAGTTTCGTAAAGATGCTATTTTACATGAGGTAAAAGAGGCTGGTTATGACATCAATTCTTTCCATGCAATTATTGGTCGTGGTGGTTTGGTAAAGCCCATTTCATCAGGTATCTACGAGGTGAATGATGCGTTGCGTAACGATTTAATAAATCCTCCTATGGGCGAGCATGCCAGTAATTTGGGTGGTTTAATTGCCAATGATATTGCAAAAAGCATTGGTGGTAATGTTAAAGCTTACATTGCCGACCCTGTTGTGGTTGATGAGATGCAAGATATTGCTCGTTTCTCAGGTCATCCTGAGTTTGAGCGTGTGTCAATTTTTCATGCCTTAAATCAAAAAGCCATTGCACGAACTTATGCCAAAGAAGTTGGAAAATCTTACGAAGACCTTAACCTTATTGTGGCACATCTTGGCGGAGGAATTTCTGTTGGAACACATTTAAAAGGTCAAGTTGTTGATACCAATAATGCTCTTGACGGAGACGGTCCTTTCTCTCCTGAACGTTCAGGCAGTTTACCCGTAGGACAGCTTGCAAAATATTGTTTTTCGGGAGAAGCTACGCTTAAAGATGTGAAAAAAATGATTAAAGGTGAAGGCGGATTTGTTGCATATCTTGGTACAAACGATGCTTACGAGGTTGAAATGCGTTGTAAAGACGGCGATGCTAAAGCACAACAAGTCTTTGATGCAATGGCTTATCAGGTGGCTAAAGAAATTGGTGCTTCGGCTGCCGTGTTGAAAGGTAAAGTTGATGCCATTTTAATTACCGGAGGTATTGCTCACAGTAAACAATTTGTTGCGTTTATTGAAGATATGACAGGTTTTATTGCTCCTGTAAAAGCATATCCCGGAGAAGATGAAATGGGTGCACTTGCCGGTAACGGTTTAATGGTGTTGCGTAATGAAATTGAGCCTAAAATTTATAAATAAATAATATTAAAAAGATGAAAAAAATAGTACATACCGACAATGCTCCCAAAGCAATCGGTCCTTATTCACAAGCTGTTGAAGTAAACGGAACTTTGTATATTTCGGGACAAGTGCCTGTAAATCCAGCCAATGGTGAAATTCCCGAAGGAATTACTGCACAAACCGAGCAAGTAATGAAAAACATTGAAGCAATTTTAACCGAAGCCGGTTACACGTTTGCCGATGTTGTGAAATCAACGTGTTTGTTAAGCGATATGGTAAATTTCAAAGCCATGAACGAGGTTTACGGAAAATATTATGCTGAAAATCCGCCTGCACGTGCTGCCTTTGCTGTTCGTGAATTGCCTTTGGGTGCTTTGGTTGAAATTGAAACCATTGCTGTAAAATAAGAAACAAAACAGATAGCTTTTGCTATTAAATAGTATTTTGGGGTGTCCAAAAAGTAATAAGACGCGTCATTACGAGAAATTTTAAATTCCGAAGTAATCTTTTAACCATTAATTAGGTATTGAAGTTGCTTCCCGTTTCGTTCCTCGTGATTGCAATGATTGACTTTTTGGACACTCCTTTTTTTGTGTAAGTTGTTTAATAACATCGGTTTGTATTGAGAAAAATTACCCAAAATATTTCAGGCGTAAATCTTTTTTGTTGATTTCTTGTTTTATTTAATTTTGCTGTGTGTTATTCAGGATAGAAATTTTGCGAATAATAAATGATTAATCAATAAGAAAAAAATGCTTTTTAACTCAATAGATTTTGCAGTTTTTTTACCGATAGTTTTTGTTTTTTATTGGTTTGTAACCAATAGAAATCTAGAATTGCAAAATGCCTTAATTGTTGTTGCCAGTTATGTTTTTTACGGTTGGTGGGATTGGCGGTTTTTGTCGCTAATTTTATTTAGTACCATTGTTGATTATACCGTTGGACAAAAACTAAAACACGAAGCAAATCAATCTAAAAGGAAAGCCTTGTTGTGGACGAGTATTTTGGTTAATCTCGGGTTTTTAGGGTTTTTTAAATATTACAACTTCTTTCTTGATAACTTTATCACAGCTTTTTCATTCTTTGGTGCTGAAATAAGTGCCAATTCTTTAAATATTATTCTGCCTGTCGGAATTAGTTTTTATACTTTCCAAACCTTGAGTTACACCATAGATGTTTACCGCCGAAAATTAGAGCCAACTAACGATTTTATTGCTTTTGCCGCTTTTGTTAGTTTTTTCCCTCAACTGGTTGCAGGACCTATTGAAAGAGCTACGCATTTATTGCCTCAATTTTATAAAAAGCGAACGTTTGATTATTCTAAAGCGGTTGACGGATTACGTCAAATACTTTGGGGTTTGTTTAAAAAGATTGTAATTGCTGACAATTGTGCAGAAATTGCCAATCAGATTTTCAATAATTCGGCAGAAATGAATGGTAGCACGCTTGTTTTAGGTGCTGTGTTTTTTGCCTTTCAAATTTATGGCGACTTCTCCGGTTATTCTGATATAGCCATAGGAACTGCTCGTTTGTTTGGTTTTGATTTAATGCAAAATTTTAAATTTCCCTATTTCTCAAGAGATGTGGCAGAATTTTGGCGACGTTGGCACATTTCTCTCTCAACCTGGTTTCGTGATTATTTATACATTCCGCTTGGTGGAAGTCGGGGAGGAGCTTTTATAAAAGTGAGAAATACGTTTATTATTTTTATTGTGAGTGGTTTCTGGCATGGTGCTAATTGGACTTTTATTGCTTGGGGTGCATTAAATGCTATTTATTTTTTGCCACTTTTATTGACAAAAAATAATCGTAGAAATTTAGATGTTGTTGCGAAAGGTAAGTTATTGCCAAGCGTTAAAGAGTTTGCACTTATGTTGGTTACGTTTGGATTAATCGTTTTTGCATGGATTTTCTTTAGAGCGGAAAATATTACCCACGCTTTTAATTATATTTCAGAAATTTTTTCTCCGTCTCTGTTTCAAGCTCCTAGGTTTTTAGGAATAGGAAAAACTTTAATAATTATTATTGGTATTTTTATTTTCGTTGAATGGTTGGGTAGAGAACAACAGTTTGCAATACAAACGCTTGGTGTTAAGTGGAAACGTCCTTTAAGACATGCCATGTATTATGCCATTATTATTGCAATTTTCTTGTTTGACGGTAAAGAGCAACAATTTATTTATTTCCAATTTTAGAGCGTACTATGAAAAATTTTTTAACCAACATACTATTCTTTTTCATACCGATTCTAATTGTAATCTATCCATTAGATTACGCCATGTCTTATTTCTTAAAACAAACAAATACATACCCCGGAGAATTTGAGGTTTGGAATGATATTTATAGTTCTGAGGCAAATTGTGATATAGCTATCTATGGGTCTTCGAGGGCTTGGGTTCATATCTCTCCAAAAATTTTATCAGACTCTTTACATAAAAAAGTGTATAATTTTGGTTTAGACGGCCATAATTTTTGGTTACAATATTTACGTCATTTGGAGTTTTTAAAACATAATAAAAAACCGGAAACCATAATTTTATCCGTTGATATTTTTAGTTTAGAAAAAGAAGAAAATTTATATCAACCCGATCAATTTCTTCCATACATGCTTTGGAATTCAAACTTTCGAGAATATACAAGCACTTACGTTGGTTATGATAAAATGGATTATTACATTCCATTGATAAGGTATTCTAAGAAATTCAGTACATTGAAATTAATCATTAGAAACATTACCAAAGGGAAACCATCTAAAAGATACAGAGAACATGGGTTTTTGGGAATGGATAGAGAGTGGAGTAACGATTTTGACAATGCAAAAGCTAAAATGGAATCGTATGAAATAAAAACAGATTTAAATACCATTGCATTGTTTGAACGTTTTATTAAAGAGTGCAAAGACAATGATATAGAATTAATTTTAGTTTATACTCCTGAATTTATTGAAGGACAAAAATTTACATCAAACAGAGATGAGGTGCTTCAAATGTATAGAGATTTTTCAACGAAATATTCAATTAAACTCTATGATTATTCGGCAGATAGTATATCCTTCAATAAAACATATTTTTACAACACCGGGCATTTGAATAAAAATGGAGCAGAGCTTTTTAGCCGAGATTTTGCACATAAATTAAAGCAACAAAAAATGAAATGAGAAAATACATTTTGAGTTTGATAAACTCAGTAAACCATTTTACAAGTAGGTAACAAATAAAGGGAAGCAAAATTTTGCTTCCCTTTATTTGTTACAATTATTTTTTCTTGAGTAATTAGCAATTGTTAATTGCCAACAAACCAATACCTAAAACCTAATACCTACTTATAATCCGCTAATGCGTCGGCATCAATGGTATAGATTCTGTCTTCGTGATCCATAATTTTTGATTTTGCAAGACGAGCAAATACTTTGGCAGATTTAAAATAATCATCATCTCGTTTTGCATCACGCAACAATAAATAAACCATAATAATATAACCTGCCATTTCCACTAAACGACGAGCATGAAAATCCAAAATATCATTGTTATCTTCTACTTTGTCATTTTCTGCGTTAACCCAATCAACGGCTTTTTCGTATTTTTCAGTTAATACTTTTAGTTCGTCAAGTATGGGTTGAAATTCTGACGGATATTCTTCTGCGGCATATTGCTTAATTTGATTTAAGTATTGTCCGGTACCGACACCGCGAATAGCAGCAACTACTTGTAATTGACTGGTTCCTTCGTAAATATTTGTAATACGAGCATCGCGATAAATACGTTCAATCGGGAAGTCTTTCATGTAACCTGCTCCTCCGTGAATTTGTAAAGCATCGTAAGCTATTTCGTTACAATATTCAGAACCGAATAATTTTGCCAATGGAGTGAAAATATCCGCCAAGCGAGTGTATGCTTTGTGTTCAGCTTTTTCGTCAGCTTCAAGTTTACGCTCTAAAGCAAGGTGTGAATAGGATTTGTAAACATCAACAAAACGAGTGGTTTCATAAAGCAACGAACGAATTGCTTTTGTTTTTGCTTCCATATTGGTTAACATTTCGTAAACCGGAGCAAATTCGTTAATGGTTTTGCCGAATTGCTTACGTTCCGAAGCGTATTTTTTTCCTTCACGTAAAGCTGCTTCGGCAAGTCCTACCGATTGAGCTGCAACACCTAAGCGTGCACCGTTCATTAAGGACATTACGTATTTAATTAGCCCCATGCGGCGTGTTCCGACCAATTTTGCCGGTGCGTTTTTAAACACCAATTCGCAAGTTGGAGAACCTTTAATCCCTAATTTATTTTCAATGCGACGAACCACCACAGCATCGTCGGCTTTATCGTAAACGAAAAGACTAAGTCCGCGACCATCTTGTGTGCCATCTTCGGAACGAGCCAAAACGAGAGAAATGTCAGCATCTCCGTTGGTGATAAAACGTTTTACACCATTTAAATACCATTGTTGTTTTTCTTCGTCAAAGGTGGCTTTTAGCATTACCGCTTGAAGGTCGGAACCTGCATCGGGTTCTGTTAAATCCATTGCAGCGGTTGCTCCTGCATTGAAACGAGGTAGAAAAGCTGCTTTAATTTCTTCGTCTGCAAATTCGTTAATGGTTTCGGCACAATCTTGCAATCCCCAGATGTTTGCAAATCCTGCATCGGCACGTGATACAAGCTCGGCAGCCATTACGTAAGGTACCATTGAAAAGTTTAAACCGTCGTATTTTCGAGGTAAAGACATACCTATCACACCTGCTTCTGCAAGTTTGTCGTGATTTTCTTGCGTGCCTTTGGCATAAAATACGCGGTCGCCAACGTGATTTGCACCTTCTTTATCTACTGATTCTGCATTTTCGGCAATAACATCGCCACAAATTTCGCCAATGATTTCCAGGATGCGTTAAATGAAATTTGAGGTCTTTATTATCGGTGAAAAAATTTGCCATTTTTGTATTTCTTTAAAATTATAATAAAACTAATTTTGAATGATGCTATTTGGTATTTTTATGATAAGCTTCAATCATTCTTGGTATAACAACGCTGATGTCTCCGGTAATTACATAGTCTGCAATATCGTTAATTGGAGCTTTGGGGTCGTTATTAATGGAGATAATCATTGCCGATTCTTTCATGCCGGCAGTGTGTTGAATTTGTCCTGAAATACCACAAGCAATGTAGAGTTTCGGGCGAACGGTAACACCGGTTTGTCCAACTTGACGTTCGTGTGGGGCAAAGCCTGCATCAACCGCAGCACGAGAAGCTCCAACTTCTGCACCAATAACATGAGCAAGTTCATGCAACAATTTAAAGTTTTCTTTTGAACCTACACCGTACCCGCCGGAAACAATAATGCCGGCATTTTTAATGTTTACATCGCTTTCTTCAATGTGACGCTCAATAATGCTTACTACAAAATCTTCGTCTTTTAACCATTGATTAACGTCAAGGATTTCTTTTTCTCCTTTGTATGCCGTGTCAACAATGGCTTGTTTCATAACGCCTTCGCGAACGGTTGCCATTTGTGGACGGTGGTCGGGGTTAATAATGGTTGCAATAATGTTTCCTCCGAAAGCAGGACGAATTTGATACAATAATTGGTCGTATTTTGTGTCGGTTTTTCTGTCGTAATGTTCACCAATAACCAATTCGGTACAGTCGGCGGTTAATCCGCTGGTAAGAGCACTTGAAACGCGAGGTCCAAGGTCTCGTCCGGCAGTTGTTGCACCCAACAATGCAATTTGCGGTTTTTCTTGTTTGAAAAGCTCTACGGTAATGCGTGTGTAGGGCAGGGTAAGGTAGTGTTTTAAGCGACTATCATCTGCAATCCATACTTTATCAACGCCGTAAGGATAAACTTGGCTTTCAATGTTGTCAAGTTGGTAACCAATGATAAGAGCTTCGAGTTTTACGCCTAATTCGTTGGCAAGCTGACGTCCTTTGGTCATAAGTTCTAAGGAAACGTCTGAAATTTTGCCTTGTTCTGTTAATTCAGCAATAACAAATATATTGTTCATAGTTTTTTCGTTT
>PDWI01009214.1_pt1 | contig 11402 bp, 11 predicted proteins | sample 1430891 | NCBI WGS metagenome assembly PDWI01 (sample SAMN01162508, study PRJNA174530) | Oral metagenome, whole genome shotgun sequencing project. | biome: Marine environment; feature: Marine mammal; material: Swab sample of the gingival sulcus; isolation source: swab sample of gingival sulcus... | reverse complement strand
TCGGCGTTAATAACAGCGCTTGCCAGTGTTTGGCCAATTAGAAAAGTGCTCGATATTCACCCCGCAATTGTATTGAAAGGAGAGTAATTTGGCTGAACAAAATAAAATACTCGAATTAAAAGGCGTCTCAAAAGTGTATGGTAATTTAAAGGCGCTTGACAATATTAATTTAACCGTTAATCGCGGCGAATGGTTGGCAATAATGGGACCATCTGGCTCGGGCAAGACAACCATGATCAACATTATTGGCTGCATGGATTTGCCTTCAATGGGCGAAGTCATTCTCGATGGTGAAGATATTTCAAAAGAAAAGGCCAAGTCTTTAACGGTTATTCGACGCGATAAAATCGGCTTAATTTTTCAACAATTTCACTTAATCAGTTACCTTAACGCGGTTGAAAACGTCATGGTTGCACAGTATTATCACAGTATGCCCGATTACGAAGAAGCACTTGAGGCACTTGATAAAGTAGGTTTAAAAGATCGTGCTAAACACTTGCCAAGCCAGTTGTCGGGTGGTGAACAGCAGCGCGTTTGCATTGCCAGAGCGCTGATAAACTCGCCTGAAATCATCTTGGCGGATGAACCAACAGGTAACTTAGATGAAGAAAACGAACAAATGGTCATCGAAATATTCAAAAAATTACACGCTGAAGGGGCGACGATTATCGTCGTGACACACGACCCCGAAGTTGGTGATGAAGCTGAACGCAAAATTATTCTCGACTATGGTAAAATAGTAGATGATATCGATCAAACGAAAGAAGGTGCCCAATGAAAAAAGTATTGATGTTAGCATTAATTTTATTACTTGTGTTAAGTGTCGGCTGTGGTGGCGGGTTAAAGGATGGTACATTTAGCGGGACCTATACGTCAGAAGAGAATGGCTCGACAACAACGGTTAACTTGACGATTAAAGATCAAAAAATTGTCGACTGCGAATTAATTGCCAAAGATGCTAAGGGCGATGTTAAAGATGAAAACTATGGCAAAGATGCCGGTGAAAAAAATTATCAAAAAGCTCAAAAAGCGCTAGCTGGTATGAAGCAGTATCCAGCGCTCTTAATTGAACTACAAAACGCTGAAGACATCGAGGCAATTAGCGGTGCCAGCATATCATTAATCGAATTTAGAATTGCGGTTAAAGAAGCGCTTGACAAAGCGCGTTAATTAGTATTAAAGGGAAAAATGCGTAAAATTACAATTAATTATTTAACAATAGCTAATATTAAGAAAAAGCCAATGCGCACGTTAGGCCTAGTTTTTATCGTCATGTTATTCACATTTATGATGTTAGCCGGTTCGTTGATGACACTTAGTTTATCGGGCGGTGTTGCGCTATTATCAGATCGCCTCGGTGCCGATATCATGGCTGTTCCGGCTGGGCACGAGGCCAAGATAGAAAGCGTACTATTGCAAGGTTCACCGAATCCGTTCTATTTACCGAATAATGCACTTGACAAATTAAATAGCTTGGTCGGTATCGCTAAAATGTCACCGCAAACTTATATTGCCAAACGCGAAACACCCTATTGTGATCAACCGATTCAGCTAATCGGCATTGAGCCAGACAGCGACTTTTTAATTTCGGCTTGGCTTGACCAAAAGGAAAATCCAAAAATAACAGATGGTCAGTGTATTATCGGCTATAAAATAAACAGTAAAGTTGGCGACATTATCACATTGTTTGACAGTGATTATCGTGTAGTTAGTCGGCTAAAGCAGACAGGGCTTGCCTTTGACGCGACAGTTTTTGTCAATCGAATAGCGGCAAAGCAAATATTGAGACAGAATTTGTCGGTTGCCGAAAACACAACTGCAGAAAATGACGATTTGATTTCAACTGTAATGATAAAATTAAAATCGGGCTATCAGTCAGAACAAATTGCGCAACAAATTAATCACCAGTATGCCAGTGAGGGCATATTTGGCATGTACAGCAAAAAATTTGTCAATAGTATGTCTTCTAATTTGTTGGTTATCGTGCGCTTCGTCAAGGCGGCTATTATTGCAATAGGACTATTGACAATCATCATAATGTCATTAGTATTTAGCATGATTTTAAGAGAGCGCAAAAAAGAAATTGCAACGTTGCGTATACTAGGTGCTAGTAAAGGGCAATTAAATGCCTTAATTATAAAGGAGTCAGCCTTAGTCAGCCTTATCGGTGCTTTAATTGGTATTGTTTTAGGCTTCGGCCTTTTGTATTTGTACGGTGTAAATATTGCTACCAACTTAAAAATTCCGTTTATATTGCCCAATTTTATAGCTCTGATTGGTTGGGGTGTTGGTTGCTTATTAATTGGTCTATTCATCGGGCCACTTTCTTCACTTTATGCACTTCGCAAAATGGCACGCTGGGAAATATACCATCAATTTAGAGAAGACGAATAGCAAGAAAATTAAAGTCAAGACTATCGACTCTTACGTATGTCTATATACGTTGCGACCCGCTAATTTGCTTGCGCCTCGAATTTGAATATTTTCAACAGCCTGCAGATTTTTTAGCATTGCCATAATTCTTATTATATGAGAAAATGACAGAGAGCAATATTTAACCCAAATTAAAACTAACAGGCTTTTATCCAAATATTGAATAAAAGTGGGAGGATACAATGGATTTTAAGGCAATTCAACAAGACATGGTCAAATGGCGCAGGGATTTACACCAAATCCCCGAACTGGGTAATCTGCTACCCAAAACAGTTGCTTATGTTAGCGCAGTACTCGATTCATTGGGTATTAGCTACCGAACATTGGTTGATGGCAATGCCATTGTCGCAACAATTGAAGGGCAGACCCCTGGCAAATGCTTTGCGCTGCGCGCTGATATGGACGCGCTGCCAATTAAAGAACAAACTGGCTTGCCATTTAGTGCAACTGGCGAAAATATGCACGCCTGTGGGCACGATGCACATACGGCAATGCTATTGGGTGCAGCTAAATACTTAGTTAATCATCGCGCTGATTTTAAGGGAACTGTTAAATTACTATTTCAACCGGGTGAAGAATACCCCGGTGGCGCCAAGCCGATGATCGATGATGGGGCCTTACAAGACCCACAAGTTGACGCCGTGTTTGGCTTACACAATGGTAGGCTGTCAAATACAATTCCTGTTGGTAGTATTGGCTTTAAGCGCGGTGCAATGATGGCAGCCCCCGATCGCATTTTTATTAAAGTTATTGGTCAAGGCACGCATGGTGCTTATCCTGAACAGGGCAAAGATCCAATTGTAATAGCTAGCGAATTAGTGCTGGCCTTACAGCGTCTGATCAGCCGCGAAAAAAGGGCAACCGAACCAGCTGTCTTATCAATTTGTCGCATCAGTGGTGGTTATAACCACAATGTTATACCATCAGAAGTCGAGTTAGAGGGCACTGTACGCACCACCTCGCCACAGCTGAGAAAATATTATAAAGAGCGCATCGAAAAAATCTGCCAACACTATGCGGCCATGCATGATATAATAATTGAAGTCGATTATAAATTTGTCTATCCACCGCTTATTAACGATGATGATATTACTGAATTGGCAATTGCAACCGCAACTCAATTATTTGGCGAATCAAGCGTTTGTGAAATGGTAGCGCCTGTTATGGGCGGTGAGGACATGGCCTTTTTCATTGAAGCAGTGCCGGGCACTTATGCCTTTTTGGCGAATCCTGCACCTATTGATGGCGTCTGTTATCCGCACCATCACCCTAAGTTTAATGTTGATGAAAGTTATTTTGAAAAAGGTGCTAAATTGCATACGGCCATTGCAATGGCCTATTTAAATCGATAAAAAGATGCTAACATCTTTTTAAAAATATACCACCGACCATGTTACTAGCCGGTGGTTTTTTGGTTTCACTATTTAACTTTTACAATCCAGCCCTCTGGTGCTTCGACATCACCCTTTTGAATGCCGACTAGCGTTTCATATAGTTTTTTTGTAATGGGGCCAACTTCTGTTTCAGAATGGAAGACGTGTAGTTTATCCTTCAACTGAATACCGCCAATTGGCGTAATCACGGCTGCGGTGCCACAGGCGCCAGCCTCAGTGAATTCGTCTAGGTTATCGATGTAACAATCGCGTTCTTCAACTTTCATATTGAGATATTCTTTGGCAACATGCATTAAAGAATATTTTGTGATTGATGGTAAAATTGAAGGTGATAGTGGTGTGACAAAGGTGTTGTCAGCGGTTATGCCAAAGAAATTAGCGGCACCTACTTCTTCAATTTTGGTATGTGTCAGTGGGTCGAGATAAATACAATCGGCAAAGCCTTGGTCAGCTGCTATTTGATGAGACAATAAGCTGCCAGCATAGTTGCCGCCAACCTTAGCGGCACCTGTACCAACTGGTGCAGCCCTGTCGTAATCTGAAAGGCTAAAATTAACCGGTGTCATACCGCCTTTAAAGTACGGGCCAACCGGTACACAAAAGATGCTAAAAATATATTCTGGAGCCGGTTTTACACCAATGTTGTCGCCAACGCCAATTAAAAACGGCCTGAGGTAAAGCGTCGCACCTGAATCGTAGGGTGGCACAAATTTTTCATTGGCTTTAACCACTTGTACGCAGGCATCAATAAACATGTCGACGGGGACTTCTGGCATTAGAATGCGTTTGGCGCTTCTATTGAGGCGATTGGCGTTTTGATCGGGTCTAAATATTTGAATACCACCGTCTTTTGTGCCATAGGCTTTAAGGCCTTCAAAGCACTGCTGGCCGTAGTGTATTGCCGTAGAAGATTCAGCAATATGAATAACATTGTCAGTTGTTAATTCGCCCTTTTGCCAGCTGCCGTTTTGCCATTTTGCAATGTAACGATAATCTGTCTTAATGTACGAGAATCCCAAATTTTTCCAATCAATTGACATAAATCCCTCCTATTAGCATAGTTTGCTTTTTAACAAAAATTGCCTCAATTCATTATACACGATTTAGATAAATTATTCAATTTGAAAGCGTAGCATTTTGCTGAAAAATAATCTAATTGACAAAAAAAATAAATAGTGATATGATAAAAATATAAATCGAAATGAATAATTATCCAATAGGAGGGTGAAATGAAATATGGTTGTCAATCAATGATAGGGAAAATTGAATCAATTCTACTGAAACATCCCAAAGACGCTTTTATAAGTCAAGAGAATTTGAAAGACACATATGATGCATTTAATTATATTGGATGCCCCGATTACCAAGTGGTTTTAAAAGAGTTTAGAGTGTTTGAAAAAATAGTTCGAGATAATGTCTCGCATGTTTATTATTTGCCTAAACACAGTGACGTTGGTTTAGATTCTATCTATACACATGATTCATTAAAAATTACAAAGCGTGGTGCAATTTATTTTACGATGGGGAAAACTTTGCGGAGCAAAGAAAAAATTGCAACAGAAGAATATTTAAAATCAATTGGCATAAAAACACTGGGTCATATCGAGCCTCCCGGTAAAATGGAGGGTGGTGACGTCGTTTGGCTAGATGCAAAAACAGTGGCGATTGGCAGAGGCTACAGGACTAATACTGAAGGTATAGCGCAGTTTAAGGCGCTGACAAAAGACTTCATCGACGAATATATAATCGTCGATATGCCACATGGCGGTGGTGAAGCGGAGTGTTTGCATTTAATGAGCATAATCAGCTTAATCGATAAAGACTTAGCTGTTGTTTATTCAAAATTTATGCCAATTATCTTTAGAAATTATTTAATAGATAGAGGCGTTAAACTGTTAGAAGTAGATGACGACGAATACGATTATTTAGGCTCTAATGTTTTGGCTTTAGCACCGCGCATCTGCATCGTAATTGAAGGCGTTGAAAAAATAAAGCAAAAAATGGAAGAAGCGGGATGTACGGTTTACACCTATCCAGGGAAAGAACTGTCATATAGAGGCACAGGTGGTCCCACTTGTTTAACGGCACCATTACTGAGACTTTAAAAAATAAGGAGGTTGGTAGCATGTTTAAGAACATTATCGTAAGAAGACCAGGCAAAAGTGTTTGTAAGGGTATAACCAGTTGTCCCGAACTGGGCGAACCAGATTATCAGTTGGCGTTAAAACAGCACGACGATTATATTGCAGCATTAAAAAAATGTGGCTGTAAAGTTACTGTGTTAGAGGCAATGGAAGATTTTCCGGATAGTTGCTTTGTTGAAGACACCGCAGTGCTAACCTCTAAGGTAGCAATTATTTCAAGGCCTGGGGCAGATTCGCGTCGCGAAGAGTCAAAGTATATGGTTGAGACTATTAAGCAATTTTATCCGGAAGATAAAATTGAATACATTGTTGCTCCCGGTACGATGGAAGGTGGCGATGTCATGATGGTGGGCAATCATTTCTATATCGGAAAGTCGGCGCGTACCAACGACGAGGGCTGTCGTCAATTTATTGAAATTTTAGAGAAATACGGGCACACTGGCACTGTCGTAGAACTTAAAGAAATGCTTCACTTGAAAACGGGTGTCAATTATTTGGAAAACAATAACTTATTGATATCTGGAGAATTTTTGCTCAATGACTTATTTGATCGATATAACAAATACGAGATACCTGAAGATGAAGGCTATGCAGCAAATTGCATATGGGTTAACGATAAAGTAATTGTACCGAGTGGTTACCCAAAAGTGAAAAAATTGGTTGAAGGCATGGGTTATGAAGTATTGACAGTAGATACATCAGAATACAAAAAATTAGACGGTGGGTTGAGTTGTTTATCGTTGCGGTTTAGTGCGTTAAAATAGAACACGCCATAAAGGCGTAGCGGTTGTAGGGTATTGCTGGTTGTGTTGATAATTAAAAAATATAAATAAGGGGTGAAATTATGAGTTTAGCAGATATTGTTACGATTGTAGTATATGATTATTTGTGGGGACTACCCTTAATATTCTTAATTTTGATTTCTGGCGTCTATTTAACGATTAGGACAGGTTTTTTGCAGTTTACATTTTTTAAACATGCTTTTGCTCAAGCTAAGAAAAGTCTTTTTGGGGAGAAGAGCACTGAGAAATTTGGCATAATTTCTTCTTTTGAAGCGATGAGCTTGGCATTGGGAACAACGATAGGTGTAGGTAATATTGGTGGCGTTGCAACGGCAATTGCATTAGGTGGTCCCGGTGCAATATTTTGGATGTGGATTGCAGCTTTATTTGGTTTAGTCATTAAGACAGTCGAGATTACGCTGGCAGTATATTATCGCTCAAAGAGTGCTGATGGCGAATCATACGGCGGCCCAAATTACTATATTCATAAAGGCATTGGCATTGAAAAAAACAAAAAGTTAATTGCTAAAATTTTAAGTTTTATTTTTGGTTTTGGTTTTCTAACTGGTATTTTCTTAAATATTCAAACCTATACCGTTTCAGAGGCAATTGCTGGAACGTTCGACTTCAATATAAACATAGTGGCTGTTGTCTATACAGTTGCACTTTATATTATTATCAGTGGCGGAATGAAACAAATTGGTAGAATAGCTACGATCATTGTGCCGTTTATGTGTGTTTTTTACATTGTTGGTTGTGTTATTGTTATAATTTTAAATATTCAAAACTTAATTCCGTCGTTTATTTTAATATTCAAAAGTGCGTTTAATCCGGTTGCGGCAAGTGGTGGTTTTGCCGGTGCTGCTGTCAGTTTGGCGCTTAAATCGGGCATGAGTCGCTCGGTATTTAGCAATGAAGCAGGGTGGGGTTCGGCACCGATGATTCATGCCTCGGCAAAAGTAAATCACCCTTTAAAACAGGGCTTGCTGGGAATATTTGAAGTATTTTTTGATACGATCGTCATATGTACGTTAACGGCAATCGTCATCGTAATAACTGGTCAGTGGAACAGTGGGCTCGATGGTGCAACGCTTACACTTAGTGCATTTGAAATGGGTATGGGGTACTATGGCAGAATTATTTTGGCGGCTGGTATCTTTTTCTTTGGTTTGACGACATCAAGTGGTGTTTACACACAAATCGAAGTAGTACTTAGGTATATATTAGGACCTGAAAAATCTAAAATTAAAGACAACTTGTTGACATTTTATAAGTGGTTTTATCCAATACCCAGTATTGTTTTGGTGTTTATCGCTTCATCACAAGGTATACCAGGCACAATTGTATGGCTGTTTTCCGATGCATCTACCGCATTACCGATTTTTGCCAACATTATTACATTGTTAATTCTTGTTCCTAAATTTATTGAACTGACCAAAGACTACAAAGCGAGATATATGGGTATAGGAAAAGTATCCGATGGCTTTAAAGTATTCTATGAGGGGTCGAACCAAGATAATCAGGTTGATCAAGTTATTTAATGGAATAATAGTTTTTGTTGTTCGATATGATAGGGGTGAGCTGTGAATAAATACAGACAAAAAATGATTGAAGAAATTCTGTATAACTATGTTAAACAAGAGAGTATTAGTGATTCAATTGCAGAAAAAGACGCTGAAAAGTATTTTATCACATTTTTTTCAAAACAAGCCTATTTTAAAAAAAATCCGGAATTATTGGGTACCTTCCCGATAAGAGGTGACAGACATAATCGTTCTGTTGCTTGGGCGATGCGCAAAGGTAAAGGTGCCGATACAGTTGTTTTAATACATCACAACGACGTCGTCACAGTAGATAATTTTAAATTACTAAAAGAATATGCGTTTGCGCCCGACGCGTTAGCAAAAAGGTTATTTGAAATAAAAGACAGATTACCGCTCGATGTTAAAGCAGATTTAGAAAGTGGCGAATATCTGTTTGGCAGAGGTGTTTGCGATATGAAGGGTGGCGGTTCTATTCAAATGGCACTTCTAACGGAATATGCAAAACAAGAGACGTTTAAAGGCAATGTCATTGTGGTTGGGTTACCGGACGAAGAAAATCTTTCAGCCGGAATGCGCGCGGCGATAACATTATTGAATCAACTGAAAGACAAATACAAACTAGCGTATAGGCTAATGATAAATTCTGAACCACATCAAAGAAAAATCAAAGAAGAAGGTATTTTTTCATTTGGCTCAATTGGCAAGATAATGCCTTATGTATCCGTTAGAGGTTTTTTAGCGCATGCCGGAAAAGTCTTTGAAGGGTTAAATCCAGCAAATATTATGGCTGAAATTGTTAGAAACACAGAAGCAAATATCAAATTTAGCGACACAGTCGGTGGTGAAGCAGCACCGCCACCTACTTGGCTATATTTGAAAGATAATAAAACGGCCTATGATGTTTCAATGCCATTGTACGTCAATGGTTGTTTAAGTGTTCAGACACTAAATCAGTCTCCTGCTACTATTTTAGACAAAATCAAAAAAATATCTGAACAATCGTTTGCAAAAGTGATTAAAGATCTAAACGTAAATTATCAAGTTTTTTTAGAGGCGACAAATCAGTCAAAAAGAGATTTGCCGTGGCAAGTAAAAGTTGTTTATTTTCGCGATTTGTGTGATGAGGCAGAAAAAAATTATGGTGATAGATTCAGCAGGGATTATAAGCAATACCTAGTAAAATTAAAAATGTGTATTGATCAAGGCGATGATTCACTGATTAGCGCCAATTTTAAATTAGTCGATTTTGTTTATAATTACATAGACGATTTATCGCCAACTGTCGTTATTGGCCTAGTGCCGCCCTATTATCCCAATGTGTCAAACCTGTTTTACGATGGCGACGAAAAAATTGCTAATTTATATAATGAATTAAGTAGTTTTGTAAAACAAGCGTATGACCAAATTTATACTCAAGAGTATTATTATACCGGAATTTCTGATTTAAGTTATTCGTATGTATATGACAGCAAAGAATTAGAAGATAGTTTATCAAGTTCGATGCCGCTATGGGGTGAAATATACCACTTACCGGTACATCTAATTAATAATATTCGTATGCCTTGCGTTAATATTGGACCTTGGGGCAAAGATTTTCACAAGATGACAGAACGGGTTTACAAGCAAGACTTATTTGAAAGAACGCCACGAATATTAGATCACGCTATTCGCTATATTTTAGAATAACGATAGTAAGAGGTGGGCTTGAACCACCTCTTACTAATATGCAATAAACGGTTGCGATTGGTATATCAAAAAAATGATTTAGCTTCACATATTGGCAATTTAGTGTTAAGATACTCTTTAAAAAAGTGATTGCGGAAGGGACAAAATGTTAAAATCGATATATTTTATTATTAGAGTTTTGGGCTTTATCATCTCAGCTGAACCGCGTTTTTGGAAGCTTAAGTCGCTTACAAAAGCGGGTAAAATTGCTGAAAAAGATCAGCTTTTGCGCCAGTCATCTAAACAGTTTGCTGATGTTGTGCTAAAGGCAGCCGGTGTTGAAGTTGTTGTTGAAGGCTTAGAAAATTTACCTTCTAGGGGAACCCCTGTTGTCTTTACACCCAATCACAGCTCATATTTTGATATACCAATTATGTTATATGCCGTTGGCGACATCGTCGGTTTTGTCTCAAAACCGGAAAATGCCAAAATTCCATTTATCGGCAAATGGATCGAAGAAAGCTATAGTGTCTATATCGATCGCACATCTGCGGTTCATGCCAAAGCAGCCTTACAAGCCGGCGCTGAAATATTAAAGCAAGGCCATTGTCAAGTTATTTTTCCCGAAGGCACGCGTTCACATAGCGGCGCGGTACAAACATTTAAAGCCGGCAGCTATAAACTAGCCAAGTTATCTAATAGTGTAGTCATACCAGTGGCGATTGTCGGCGCGGCCGATATCGTTCAAAAAAATAAGATCAATGCCCAAAAGGTACGCGTTAAGTTTTTTGAATCACTTGACAAATCGCTGAATACTGTTGAAATGGCCAAGCGATCACAGACGATAATTGAACAATATATTAATAAATTTATATAAATTAATTTATCTAACTTAGTTGACAAGAGAATTATATTAGGTATAATAAACCTTAATTACAAAAAAATTTATATAAAACAATGGAGGTTATTATGTCTTTTGAAGCATTGAAAGAAATTATTGTCGATAATCTGGGTATTGAAAGTGAAACAATTTCACTAGAGTCACATTTACAAGATGATTTGGGCATTGATTCGCTCGACGCTGTTGAATTGGCGTTACAAATTGAAGAATCACTCGGCGTAGCAATTCCCGATGATGCCTTTGCCAAAATGGAAACCGTTGGCGATCTTGTCAATTACGAGGCTTAACAAACTATCAGAAACTGGTAAAAAATGATCTTAAATCAATTATTAAATATTAAATATCCGATCATTCAGGGCGCAATGGCACATATTGCTACCGGCGAATTTGCTGCCGCAGTGTCAAACGCCGGTGGCTTGGGTGTCGTCAGTTCAGCTGTTTACAGCCCGTCAGAGTTTAGGCAGGCAGTGCAAACTTGTAAGGCAAATACTGACAAACCTTTTGCCGTCAACCTGCTTTTGCTGCATCGTCAAATTGAC
>PDWI01019313.1_pt1 | contig 11403 bp, 13 predicted proteins | sample 1430891 | NCBI WGS metagenome assembly PDWI01 (sample SAMN01162508, study PRJNA174530) | Oral metagenome, whole genome shotgun sequencing project. | biome: Marine environment; feature: Marine mammal; material: Swab sample of the gingival sulcus; isolation source: swab sample of gingival sulcus... | reverse complement strand
GCCCACAGCCCGGTTTGCGCGTCCCGGAAGGTGGGTATGCCGCTCTCTGCCGACATTCCCGCGCCGGTCAGGATGACGACAGGCCGCCCTGACCGCACGGCGACGACGACGGCAGGTGGTGGCTGGTTCACCGCAGGAAACCGTCGAGGAAGTCGTCCACGTCGTCCTGCTCGTAGCCGTCCTGCCATTGCACGACGGTGAAGCGCACAGTCTGCACCTGCTCGGTTACGTCCAGGCCGGCCCGCAGGTCCATGGCGATCTGGTCGAGGAACCGGTCCACCTCTGCCTGCTCGTAACCGGACCGCAGCCGGGTCGCCCGGAAGGTGGCGTTGAGCACCCGCTCGGCGAGTTCCTCCCCGTCCGCGCAGGCGGCAACGTCTGCGGGCGGTGGGTCCGCCACCAGCGGCACCGGGAAGTGGTGTGGCTTGGTGTTCCACGCCGTCGGCGCTGCATCAGGTTCGAGCTCGTCCACGGGTGGCTCCGGCTCGGCCGCCAAGACCTCTTGTTCGCTCTGGCCGAATGCCACGCCGCCGGTCTCGTACCGCCCGTAGCCATCCGCACCGCTCTCGTACGGATCGGATTCGTCCGCCGACCGTCCCCCTCCCGCCCGGGTTTCCGGCGACGAGAACGCTGCGTCCGTGCCGTCGTCGGGCCTGGTATCGGCCACCCCTGGGCTGGTACCGGAAGGCACCTTGGTGGCGACCCGGCGCAGCCGGTCGAGGAATGCGTCCACATCGGCCGGGTCGTAGCCGGTCCGCATCCGGGTCAACGCCAAGGGGGTCTCCAGCAGGTAGTCGAAAGGCTCACCGGCGCGCATCGCGTCGATCACCCGCTCCAGCAGATCATCGACCTCGTCCTCGTCGTACCCCTGACGCAGCCTGGTCGAGCGGAAGGTCACCCGCTCGACATCTTCGGGAGTCAGAGACACATCCACACCTCCTGTGCGAGCACCGTTACTTAACGAGGCTGACACAGGAACCGGTTCCGCTGCATGTGTGAGCGCGGAATTCCCGGTCCGGCCAGCTCAAAGGTCCAACATGGTCCCGGCCAGGTAGTCCTGGTAGGCCGGCAGGTCCAGTACGCCAAGACCAGACAGGCCGATCACGATCACGGCACCGTCACCACCCTGGGGCAGCTCGGCGATCTCCGCGAGAGCCCCGGCCAGGGCATGAGTCGACTCGGGCGCCGGAACGATGCCCTCGGCGCGGGCGAACGCCGTTCCCGCCTGGAACGCGGCCTGTTGCCGGACCGTGCGCGCTTCCAGCAGCCCGAGTTCCTTGACGTGACTGACCAGTGGGGCCATGCCGTGGTAGCGCAGCCCACCGGCGTGTACCGCGTCGGGCACGAAGTCCGACCCCAGCGTGTGCATCTTCAGCAACGGTGTCATGCCGGCCACGTCGCCGTGGTCGTACCGGTACTCCCCCTGTGTCAGCGACGGGCAGGCGGCCGGCTCGCAGGCCACGATACGCGGGTTCATCTGGCCGCTCAGTTTGCGCTGCAGGAACGGAAAACTGAGCCCGGCCAGGTTCGACCCGCCCCCGGCGCAGCCGACCACGATATCGACCCTGTCCTCGCCGAATACTTCCAGCTGGGCCAGTGCTTCCTGGCCGATGACACTCTGGTGCAGCGCGACGTGGTTGAGCACACTGCCAAGGCTGTAGCGGACGCCGGGATCGCCGGCCGCCACCTCGACGGCCTCACTGATCGCCATCCCCAGGCTGCCGGTGGTGTCCGGGAACTGCTCGCGCATCTGCCGCCCGGACCGGGTCAGCTCGCTGGGGCTGGAGTGCACGGTCGCCCCGAACGTCTCCATCAGCATCCGCCGGTAGGGCTTGGAATCATAGGAGGACCGGACTTGCCATACCTCGCACTCCAGGCCGAACCGGCCGCAGGCGAACGCCAGCGCACTGCCCCATTGGCCTGCCCCGGTTTCGGTGGTCAGCTTGGTGACCGCCTCGGTGGCGTTGTAGTAGGCCTGCGCGACGGCGGTGTTGGTCTTGTGCGAACCCACCGGGCTGGTGCCCTCGTACTTGTAGTAGATCCGCGCCTTGGTGCCGGTGACGCGCTCGAAACCGTGCGCGCGGTACAGCGGGGACGGCCGCCACAGCCGGTACGCCTCCCGCACCGGCTCCGGGACCTCGATGTAGCGCTGATCCGAGAGTTCCTGTTCGATCAGCGCCATCGGAAACAACGGGGCAAGATCGTGCGGGCCCAGCGGTTGCCGGGTGCCCGGGTGCAGCGGCGGTGGGCAGGGCTCAGGCAGGTCGATCTGCGATTCGGGCAGGATCACCTTGGCGGTGCCGGCCGGAACGGTCGCGGCCGGGGCGTGACCGGCAGCCAAGGCGTGCTGCTCGGGCGAGGCGTGCTGCTCGGGCGAGGCGTGGTGCTGATCGGTAGTCACACCGCTGGACTGTAGCCCAGGCGGCGGCGCCAAGCATCGCGCTTACCTGCGCCGGGACCCCACAAGCTACCGCTCGCCGTCCTCGGCCGGCCACGGGTTGGGAGCGCACCCCTGCAGTCCCTTGGTCTGTTGTGACCGAGCCCGTGCCCGACCTCGTGGTTGACCAGATACATGCGGTACCCGGCGAGGTCATCGGGGTAGGAGTCTGCCCCGTTGCCCCAGCGCCAGCTGTTCAGCACCGCACGCCCGTCCCGCCAGCAGGACAACCGATGGCTGGTCTGCAGCGGCGCGCACAGCTCGTCGGTCAGTGCCGGGCTGGCCAAGGTCACGACGATCTCGGCTTGCTCGTCCTGGCCGACCGGCACGAAGTCCACGTTGTCGACCGCCTGCCACCCACGTGGGTCCTCGAGAATCCCGGCCACCCGCGCCGCGACAGTGTCCGGCTCGTAACCCAAGCCCTCCTCGACCTCGACGCGATAGGGAACCCGGCTGGCCCCACCCCCCTGGTCGTGGGTGAGGGCGGCGGGCAGCAACCGCCCCGTAGGTGTCGATGCTGCCGCCGAGGGCTGCTCCCCGGAGCGTGTCGCCCGGCCGGTCGATGCGCCGGCCGGCGTGCCGCCCCCGGTCCTCGCACCAGCGGATACGCCCGCCCCCGCTACGTTGTCCCCGGTGGCCGTCGCTGCCCCGGCGGACCGCGACCGGCCCGGCGCGGAACCGGCTGACGCAGTGGTCCCGGACACCTGCCGGCCGGCGAGCTCACTCGGCGACGGCTCAGGACGCAAAACGAAGAACGCGACCATCGTCACGGCGGCCGCCACAACGGCGATCCCAGCGGTCATCGCGGTAGTCAGCACCCGGGGCCGCCGGGACGCCGGCTTGGCCACGTGCTGGCCGCGATAGCCCATAGGGTGAAGAGTAGTGCGAATGCCAGGAATGATCCATGCACGAGCATCGTTATGATCTCCGTGGCAACTCAAGAACTCACAGCAGGCAATTTCGAATCGACGATCCAGGAGAACCCCATCGTCCTGGTCGACTTCTGGGCCGAGTGGTGCGGGCCGTGCAAGGCCTTCGCCCCGGTATTCGAGAGCGCGTCGGCCGAACACACCGACGTCGTTTTCGGCAAGGTCGACACCGAATCGGAGCGGCAACTGGCGGGCGCGGCGCAGATCAGTTCGATTCCCACGCTCATGGCGTTCCGGGACGGCATTCTGGTCTTCTCCCAGCCGGGAGCGCTACCCGCTCCGGCCCTGGAGCAGGTGATCAAGGGCGTCAAAGACCTGGACATGGACGAAGTGCGCACCAAGATCGCGGAGGCGCAAGAGCAAGACGAGGCGAAAGAGCAAGAGCATGCCTGACCACCGGCTAAACTGAGTCCGTCCGACAGGGGAGCACCCTCCGGTGCTGAGAGTGCGGGACGAACCGCAGACCCTCCGAACCTGATCCGGCTCGTACCGGCGAAGGGAGTCACGATGGCCTCTCGACTGCGGCCGGCCGGGATCCTGGTTTGCTGCGCCGCCCTCCTCGGCACCCTCACCGGGTGCAGCACCATGGGCGGCGGCGACCGGGACGCGACCTCGGGTGGCAACGCCAGCGGGGCGGGCACGCTCACCGTGGTCACCCCGCGAGCAGAGCGGCTATGAAGTCACCGTGCTGCGCAGCGGCGACGCGGGCACACTGACGAACAAGCTCGTGCTGACCAAGAGCAATCCCATCGGCGACGTGGCCTTCGGCATCGACAACACCTTCGCCACCCGCGCCACCGACGAGGAGGTCTTCGCGCCCTACCAGCCCGAGCTGCCCGCCGGCGTGGACCGTTACCTGCTCCCCGGTGACGAGGCGGGTCGGCCGGTCCCGGTGGACGTCGCTGACGTGTGCGTCAACATCGACACCACCTGGTTCGCCAAGAACAAGGTGAAACCGCCCGCCACCCTGCGCGACCTCACCGACCCGGCGTACGCAGACCTGATGGTCGCCCCGGGAGCCTCGACGAGTTCGCCCGGGTTGGCGTTCCTGCTCACCACGATCGCCGAGTTCGGCGACGACTGGCCGCAGTACTGGTCGAAGCTGATGGACAACGGACTGAAGATCACCTCCGGCTGGTCGGACGCCTATTACGCCGACTTCACCCAGGGCGGTCAAGGCGGAGACCGGCCTGTCGTGGTGTCCTACGACTCCTCACCTGCCTTCACCGTCCCTGAGGGCGCTGAGGCGTCCACGACCGCAGCACTGCTGGACGAGCAAGCCTGTGCAACAGAAGCTTCCGGAATCGATGTACGTTTTCCCGGTACGTCAAGACGTGCAGCTGCCGGCGGAATGGGCCGCCCACGCCAAGCGACCCGATGACCCGTACACCGTTGATCCGCAACAGATTTCAGCCAATCGGGAGAAATGGCTGAACACCTGGACCGACATCACCAGCAAGTGAGAACGAGCGGCAGGCTGTGGCTGGCAGCAGGTGCCGTCCCGCCGCTGGTGGTGCTCGGAGTGTTCTTCGGGCTGCCGGTGGCCGGCATCCTGGCGCGAGGACTGTGGCCGGACGGCGTGTTCGACCCGGCCGGGGCCTGGCAGACGCTGGTCCGGCCCCGCACCGCCCGGGTCGTGTGGTTCACCCTGTGGAGTGCGGCGGCCGGCACGTTGCTGTCGGTGCTGGCCGGACTGCCGCTGGCCTACGCCCTGTACCGGTTGACCTGGCCGGGCGTACGGGTAGCGAGGGCGGCCCTGCTGGTTCCGTTCGTGCTGCCGACGGTGGTGGTGGGAGTGGCGTTCCGGCAGCTGCTGCGGCCTACCGGGCCGGCAGGCTTCCTCGGGTTGGACGGCACGCCCGCCGGGATCGTTGCCGCGCTGGCGTTCTTCAACATCTGTGTGGTGGCCCGGGCCGTCGGCGCCGCCTGGGCCGGGCTCGATCCGCGGCTGGGTGATGCGGCCGCGTCGCTGGGCGCCACCAAAGCGCAGGTCTTGCGTACCGTGACCCTGCCGATGCTGCGCCCGGCCATCATCTCCAGTGCATCGGTGGTGTTCCTCTTCTGCTCCACCGCGTTCGGCGTCGTGCTGACGATGGGCGGGGTCAGATACGCAACCGTCGAGACAGAGATTTACTTGCTGACCACCAATCTGCTTGATCTGCAGGGGGCGGCGGCGTTGTCGTTGATCCAGATCGCTGCGGTCATCGCGTTGCTGGGACTGACCCGGCGGGTTCGCAGTCACCCGGACACCGGGACCGGCGCCGCCGCGCGGGCGCCGGGACTCGCCGACCTGCCGGTGCTGGCCGTCAGTGCCACGGTGGGCGTCTTCCTGGCCGCGCCGGTACTGGCGTTGGTCACCGGATCGATGAGGACCGCGGGTGGTTTCGGGTTCGATCACTATGCGGCGCTGGCCGACGGATCGGCATCGGCCGCGCTGCCGTCGACGGCGCTGCAAGCATTGGGCAACACACTGCGCACCGCGCTGGACGCGACGCTGATGTCCGTCACGATGGGGGTGCTCATCGCGGTGCTGGTGACGCGGCCGTCCCGGTCGGTCGCCGAGCGCAGAGTACGGGGGTTTCTGGATCAGGTGTTCATGCTGCCGCTGGGAGTATCCGCCGTCACTGTGGGGTTCGGCTTCCTGATCACGCTGGATTCTCCCCCGGTGGACCTGCGCGATTCCCCGTTGCTGGTGCCCATTGCGCAAGCGCTGGTTGCGTTGCCCCTGGTGATCCGCACGCTGGTCCCGGTGTTGGCTGCGATCGACGACACCGGCCGGCAGGCCGCCGCGTCCCTGGGAGCGGGCCCGGTGCACGTCTTGCGCACCGTGGATCTGCCCGTGCTGGTCCGCCCGCTGGTGGCGGCGGCCGGGTTCGCCTTCGCCGTGTCGGTCGGGGAGTTCGGAGCAACCTCGTTCCTGGCTCGTCCGAAGACCCCCACACTGCCGGTGCTCATCTTCCGGCTCATCGGGCTGCCCGGGCAGGCCAACTACGGCATGGCGTTGGCTGCCTCGGTGTTGCTCGCGGCCACCGCCGCCGGAGTGGTGGCGATAGCGGAACGCATCCACACCTCCACGGGCGCACTGGTGTGAACGGAGGTGTACTCGTGCCAATGGAGGCGTACTGGTGTCCGTAGGGCCTGCCGGACCGCTCGCTCGTTGACCGGCGATGCGGGGCAATCGGTCTCTGCGCACCCTGGCCGGGCTGCGCTGCGGCCACGGTTAGACTGCGCCCAGGCAGACAACCGCAGCGAGGAGGACATCGTGGGTGCGTTGGTGTGGAGAGTCCTTGGCACCGGATCTGCGGTGGCGGCCGCTCTGGCCGCCCGCAAGGCGGTGCGCTCCGGTTGGTCCCGGGCGACCGGCAAGAATGCACCGGCCAACCCTGGCGCCCCCGGCACCGACACCAAGGAAGCCGTGCTGTTCGCCGTGGCCACGGGGGCAGTCGCCGGGGTGGCCCGGACGTTGGCCACCCGCAAGGCCGCCCGGTACTACGAGCAGTCGGCCGGGCATCTGCCCACGCAGCTGCAGCAGCGCCAGGGGACGTCGTCCCGCAACGGAGACGTTGTCCCAGAACGCCTGACCTGACACGGACCGTCAGGATTCGAACAGGAGGAGTTTGTATGAGCATGGCATGGAGAATCCTGGGCACCGGGTCCGCGCTCGCAGCCGCCGCGGTGGCCCGCAAGGTCGTGGCCGCAGGCTGGTACCGGGCTTCCGGAAAGAATCCGCCGCCTGCCCCGGAGGCACCGGACTGCGACGCCAAGGAAGCCATGCTGTTCGCCGCGACCTCCGGGGCCGCGGTCGGGCTGGCCCGGATGCTGGCCACCAAGCAGGCCACCAAGCTGTACACCAAGTCATCCGGGCAGTTGCCGCCGCCGGTACGCAAGGAGCAGCAGTCCATCGAAAAGAAGGCCCACAAGGCCCACCGGAAGGCGATGCGGGGCCAGCGAAAGACCGTGAAGTCACTGGAACGGTCGGCGCAGCAGGCGCGGGCCGACGCGAAGGCAGCACAGCACAGAGCCGCCAAAACACAGCACAAAGCCGCCAAAGCACAGCAGAAGGCCGCCACGAAGGCGCAGCGCAAAGCCGCCAAGAGAGCGCCGGCAAAGGCAGCCTGAGCGTGCTGCAGGCTCGGTCGCTGGTCCTCGACGGTGGCCTGGCCACCCACCTGGAGGCCGGTGGGGCGGATCTGTCCGGCCCGTTGTGGTCGGCCCGGGTGCTGCAGAGCGCGCCGGCGACGGTCCGAGCGGCGCACGAGGACTTTTTCGCCGCCGGCGCCGACATCGCGACGACCTGCACGTATCAGTTGAGCGGCATGTCGTTGCGTGCCGCTGGCTCGGACCCGGCCGACCTGCCGGTGCTCACCACCCGTGCCGTAGACCTGGCGGTACTCGCCAGGGACGCGATCAACCCGGACGGGCTGATCGCCGGTTCGGTCGGGCCGTACGGGGCCTGCCGGGCGGACGGGTCGGAGTACACCGGTGACTACGGGCTCGGCACAGGAGCGGCCAGAGTGTTGCGGGATTTCCACGTTCCCCGGCTGGAAGCGTTGCTGACCGCCGAAGTCGACGTGCTGGCCGGCGAGACGGTCCCCAGACTGGACGAGGCGCTGGTGATCCTGGACGTGGTCGCGTCCCTCGGCGCCGCAATCCCGGTCTGGTTGTCGTTCAGCGTGTCTGCGGGCGGGCTACGAACCGCGGCCGGGGACCCGCTGCGTATGGTGGCCCAGGAGTTGGCCGGTGCGGAAGGCCTGGTCGCGGTCGGAGTGAACTGCTGCGACCCCGCCGACGTGCTCCCTGCCTGGGACGAATTGCGATGCGGCGCAACGGATCTGCCCCTCATAGCCTACCCGAACAGTGGGGAACGGTGGGATGCTGCCGCGAACGGCTGGGCCGGCGATCCCGGGTGGCCGGCAGACCTGCTGGCCGGCTGGTGGGACCGACGCCCGGCCGTACTGGGCGGGTGCTGCCGCACCGGACCCCGCCGGGTGGCCGAGCTGGCCGCCGCGCGCAACGAACGCTGAGGCGACCCTCCCGGGCCACGAGGCGATCCGGGTGCGGTGGCCCGCCGCGCGCCGCTACGCTGGCGCGGTGACCGAACGCCGCGACGCACCTGCGACCGATCAGCCGGCGACATCCCCGGACGGGATGGCACCCGGCCGCGACGTCATGGGCGAGGTCGATTCGATCTCCGATTCGTTCGCCACTGCGGTGGCCCGCAGCAATGCCATCGAGGCCGATCTGGACGCCAATCCGGGCGCCTACCGGGTGCTCACCGGTGACCGGCCCACCGGCCCGCTGCACCTGGGCCACTACTTCGGCACGCTCCGCAACCGAGTCAGGTTGCAGGACAGGGGTGTTCCCATCGTGTTGGTCATCGCCGACTACCAGGTGATCACCGACCGGGACACGCTGCCGGAGCTGCGCCGCACGGTGCTGGAACTCATCGCCAGCTACCTCAGCTGCGGGATCGACCCCACTCGCACCACCATCTTCACGCACAGCGCGGTGCCGGCGCTGAACCAGTTGATGCTGCCGTTCCTGTCGCTGATGGGCCACGGCGAGCTGCTGCGCAATCCGACTGTCAAGACCGAGCTGGAGGATTCCGGTGGCCGGGCCTTGTCCGGCCTGCTGCTCACCTACCCGGTGCACCAGGCGGCCGACATCCTGTTCTGCCACGGAAACGTGGTGCCGGTGGGACGGGACCAGCTGCCGCACATCGAGGCCACCAGGTTGGTGGCCCGCCGGTTCAACGAGCGATACGCCGGTGGCCGGCAGGTGTTCACCGAACCGAGTGCCTTGCTGTCGCAGGCCCCGGTCCTGCTGGGCACGGACGGAAGCGCGAAGATGTCCAAGTCCAAGGGCAACACCATCGACCTGGCCCACTCCGAGGACGAGACGGCCAAGCGCATCAAGCGCGCTAAGACGGACCCGGACCGGCATATCACCTACGACCCGGCCAACCGCCCCGAGGTGGCGAACCTGCTACTCATCGCCGAGCTGTGCCGGGCCGCCGACACCGGCGAGGTACCCGACCCGGCCGGTCTGGCAGAGCAGATCGGCGACGGCGGCGCAGGCACACTGAAGAGGATCGTCACCGAAGCGGTGAATGAGCATCTACGCCCGCTGCGGGCCCGGCACGCCGAGCTGATGGCCGATCCCGCTGCGCTGTTCGCCATTCTGGCGCAGGGCAATGCCCGCGCCAACGAGATGGCGGATGCGACCCTGAACACGGTGCGCTCAGTGATGGGAATGGACTACTCCGGCTGAGCCTCACAACGAGACGAGGGTGATCAGCGCCGCGATGGCGATCAGTGCCACGACGTACTTGGTGGTGCGGCTCATGCCTCGCAAGAACCCGGTCCGCTGCCAACCGGCAGCAGCCGTGGGTTGTCGATGGTCCCGCCGTCCCGGCCGCGGCGGCAGCGCCCGGGATCCGGTCGGCGCCGAGGAGTGGATACCGTTGTCGGTCAGGCGAGCCCGCACCTCCCAGTCCGGGATACGGCGGCGGCGGCCCCAGTCCTCGGTTGCCCTCTCCAGGCGGGCGTTCACCATGACCATCTCGCCTTTGTCGACGACGTCCGGCAACGCCTGGAGCCATTCCTGGAACCCGGAAGCGGGCACCACGCGCACCCCGCGCAGGGTTCCGTTGCGCAGGTCGCCGGGCAGTTGATCTGCACCGACCACGAGTACCGGCTCGATGGGGCGCAGCACCACCAGCTCCAGCGCCTCCGCCGTGCGCCGCACACTGTCGACGTCCTGCGCGGTGTCACGTTCCTGAATGAGGAACGCACCGGCCCGGCTGCTGAGCACATGGTCCAGCACAATCCGACGATCGTCGACGACGACAAACCGCCGATGCAGGCTGAGTGAGGACCGATGGGCATCCAGCGCCTCGGTCACCGGGGTCGGCATGGGTCTTGTGTACCACCGGCGACTGAGAGCTTGCTGGGAAACCGGGCGCAGTAGCCCTCTCGGGAGGCCGGCGAACCAGTGACGAGGCTCAGCCGTCGACCCGGAGCCCGTCGGCGTTGGTGGTGACCCCGCCCAACGCGGCGGCCAAATGCGTCACGATCGCTCGAATGTGGTTCTTGGCCATCTCCCGCTCCAGGCGCATCGGCTCGTCCACCTGGTCGGTGAAACGGTAGATGTCGCGGGCAGGCTGCCAGGCTACCTCGTAGCAGTACCGCGCCAGCCCGGACGGGCAGTGGCGGACCCCGTCGATGTCCTGCACCGGGTAGACGTAGACGCCGAGCAGGCTGTCACCGGTCAGCGGCACCCGTACCTCGAACCGCTCCGGGTCCGGCTGGTTCAGCCCTACCGCGGCGGCGTCGATACGCCATGCCTGCTCGTGCAACGCGGCGCGGTCCGCCGGTCGCAGATCCGCCTCCGGCGCCGACTGAGGTTCGCGATACAGAAAGCTGAGGTCGTCGGCCGGCAGGTAGGCGCGTGGCTCCACGTGGCGCACCTGGGACAACAGTTCGGCGGCCGAGATCAGCGGGGCTGCCCACACGATCAGGTCGACGCGCGCGTCCGGGTCGGGCACCACCGCGCAGCCGCCGCTGGCGTCGACGTCGACGATGACCCCGGCCCCGATGCGCCTGGCTACGGCGAGCAGCGCGAGGACGACGTCGAGTTCCTGGTCTTCGGGCATCCCGGCCGGGAAAAGCCGGTACAACCCGTCGGCGTCGGGTAGGTCCGGGTCGGGCCGCTCGCCACGCTGCGCCGGCACAACCAGTTGGAACAGCCGGGTCCCGCCCCGGCCGGCCAGTGGACCGTGCAGAGCGGCCGCGTCCCCGAGCCGCAGCCGGGCCTCACCGAACGGTTCAGCAGCGGGGAACAGCTCACGGAACAACCGGTCGACGTGCTCCGGCGATACCTGGACCGGGGCGACGAGCACGTGGAACGCCAGCATCACCTCCTCGGCCTGGCGGGCGTCTGCCAAGGCCCGCTCATCGACCGATGAGAACTCCTCGTGATGCTCCCATCCGTGGAGCCCGGCGACCATCGTCTGTCAACTGTCGGTGGGCTGGGCGC
>PDWI01009213.1_pt1 | contig 11405 bp, 9 predicted proteins | sample 1430891 | NCBI WGS metagenome assembly PDWI01 (sample SAMN01162508, study PRJNA174530) | Oral metagenome, whole genome shotgun sequencing project. | biome: Marine environment; feature: Marine mammal; material: Swab sample of the gingival sulcus; isolation source: swab sample of gingival sulcus... | reverse complement strand
GAAACTGACCGTCAATTTAAGGAGACCGACAGGAAAATAAAAGAGGCTGACGAGAAGTTTCAGCGAGAAAGAGAAAAAATGTCCGCTGAGTTGGATAGGCGGTTTAAGGAAACCGACAAGAAAATAAATAAGGTACACGGTTTGTTTACTTCGCAGTGGGGCAAACTTGTTGAGGCTATTGTGCGACCTGCAAGTTTGAAACTTTTTCGAGAGCGTGGCATCGATGTTTCTCGTGTTCAGGAAAATACTGTAATAGAACGAGATGGCATCAAAAAAGCCGAATATGATGCAATCCTTACCAATGGCTCTGAGGTTGTGATTATAGAAGTTAAAACCACTTTGAGAAAAAAAGATATTACCTATTTCACCCAAAAACTTCACGAAGTAAAATCCTACTTTCCGGAATATGAAAATAAAAAAGTATACGGTGCAATGGCGTGTATAAGTTCCGATAGAGAAGCCGATTTATTGGCTGTCAAAAACGGATTATTCCTAATAAAAAGCAGTGGCGAAGGAGTTGTAAAAATCTCTAACAGCAAAGATTTCAAACCAAAATCATTTTAGAAATATATTATTCCCAAAATTAAATTGATTGCAATTTTTTTAAGTTTATAAAAATTATTTTTTTTGTAGAATAATAACCTTAAAAAATATTATTTATGAAACTTAATTTTAACAATACAACTCAATTCATCGACTCAAACAAATATAAAGCCTTGCTGAAAGAGGCTGACGAAAAAAATAAATTACTGCATTCCGGCGAGGGCGAAGGCAATGATTTCCTCGGCTGGATTACCCTCCCAGAAGACAATTCAGAGCTGATTACCGACATTGAGCAACATGCCGAAACTCTCAGAAAATCAATAGATACCATGGTGGTAATAGGCATCGGCGGTTCTTACCTCGGAGCAAAAGCCGTCTATGAGGCATTGTCTGACAATTTTGCAGTTTACAATCAAAATTCAATTAAAATAATATTTGCAGGGCAAAACATCGGCGAAGATTATTTGTATGACCTACGCAAATTTTTGCAAAATCGTTCTTATGCAATCACAGTAATCTCAAAATCAGGCACTACCACCGAGCCTGCCATAGCTTTCAGGTTTTTGAAAAAGGACATGGAAGAGAAATACGGCAAGGCAGAAAGTGCCAAACGCATCACCGTCATCACCGATAAGGAGCGAGGAGCTTTGAAGAGCCTTGCAAACCAAGAAAATTATAAATCTTATGTAATTCCCGATAATGTGGGAGGCAGATTTTCGGTGCTTACCCCCGTGGGCTTATTCCCGATAGCCGTTGCAGGCTTTGATATTAAGCAACTTATGGCAGGTGCTTTAAACGCCGCTAAACTTACAAGTCCCGACAAAAAGTCTGACGAAAACATAGCCGTGCAATACGCCGCCATGCGAAACATGCTTTATGAAAAATCCTACAATATCGAAATTCTTGTAAATTACGAACCTCGAATGTCTTATTTTTCGGAATGGTGGAAACAGCTGTATGGCGAAAGTGAGGGCAAAAACGGCAAGGGCATTTTCCCGGCATCAGTGAATTTTACAACCGATTTGCATTCGCTCGGGCAATACATTCAAGATGGCGAAAGAAAGATTTTTGAGACCGTAGTTTCTATACAAAACCCTAAGCATGAACTTGTTATTCCCACTGATGATGCTAATCTGGATAATCTAAATTACATCGCCGGCAAACGCATCGACGAGGTCAATAAGAAAGCTGAGTTAGGTACACTCATGGCTCATGTATCCGGTGGCGTGCCAAATATCCACATCGAAATTCCGAAATTAGATGAGTATAATCTCGGCGAGTTGATATATTTCTTTGAAAAAGCATGTGGAATAAGCGGTTATTTATTAGGTGTAAATCCGTTTGACCAGCCCGGCGTTGAGGCTTACAAAAACAATATGTTTGCTCTTTTGGGCAAGCCCGGTTTTGAGCTTATCAAATAGGCGTAAACCCAAAAATTTCATTAATTTCAAAATAATAAGTTACTTTTGTCTTTCAAATTATTCTTTAATAAAAATATACAAAAATGAAACGATTATTAACAGTACTTCTTGCAATGGTATTTGCATTACAGCTTTCGGCTCAAACCGACCCCGATAAAAAGCCGACTCCCTCCGATGATGACCCTACTACCACCGTGAAAAAGAAGAAAAAAACACGCTTCAAGAAAAACAATTACGGTTTTGTTTTCGACTTAGGTTTTAATGTGGGAAGCTCCGAAAATTCGGGTGCCGACATCGTATACGGTGCAAGTCATAGCATAACCTTAGGCTCAAAATACATAAGACAAATGCACAGCGTGTTTGGCTTAGGTGGCGGATTATCATATAAATACGAAGCATTTTATTTAGACCAAAATGCCTCTAAATTAGTGCCTAACAATGTTCAGCACGATAAAGAAGTTATGAGGTTTCATAATTTAAGTATAGACCTAATCACAAGGTATATCATTTTGAGGAAGCTGAGCAAAAAAATACTGTATGTAGAAGCAGGAGCATACGGCGATTTTGCCGCCTTTTCGCAAAAACATGTAACATTTGACTCGCAAAAAATCGGCAATAAATTCGCACAATCCGATGAGCAAAAAACTATATACAGCGATTTGAATTATTACAATAAATTTAATTACGGTGTAAAAGTATTAGTCGGCTACCGCTGGTATGCCCTGTCGGTAAGCTATCGACTGTCAGACTATTTCAACCAAGATTTCAAAGACAATGTCTGCAAGGGCGAATTTCCACGCCTAACCATAGGCTTAGCCTTCAACGTAAATTAATTGATATAAGTCCGACTCCCGACTTCGGACTTCCGTCTTCCGACACCCTAAATTTATATTGAACACACATTAATTATAATATATCCCCAAGGCATACGTTGTATACCAGAAAAAAACGGCTCGGCAAAAACAATCAAGCTAAAATTGCCGAGCTTTTTATTGTAATTTGAAAAAAAACAAACATGAATACTTCGGTAAAACCATATAAAAGCGGAACATTAAGCAAGAAAAAAGAAGTTGAAATAATGTTCAACAAAATAGCCCCAAATTATGATTTTTTAAATCATTTTTTATCATTGAATATCGATAAAATTTGGCGAAGAAAAGCCGTGAAACAGCTCAAAGGCGTAAAGGCAACAGAGATATTAGATGTGGCTTGCGGAACTGCCGATTTCAGCATTCAGCTTCACAAAGAATTTCCCGATGCTCAGATAACAGGCGTAGATTTATCGCAAGTAATGCTGAATTACGGGCAACAAAAAATCGCCAAAAAGGAACTTCAAAACAACATCAAATGTCAATATGGCGACTCCGAAGACCTGCCCTTTGACGATAAAAAATTCGACATCGTTACCGTGGCTTTTGGCGTGCGAAATTTCGATAATTTAAGTAAAAGCATCAAGGAAATGAACCGCATTTTGAAGTACAACGGCAAGGTGTTGATATTGGAATTTTCACGCGTAAACACATTCCCTTTGAAACAAATATACAGCTTTTATTTTGACAAAATTTTACCCCGAATAAGCAAACTTTTCTCGCAAGACCCCATTGCATATAAATATTTACCCGAGTCGGTAAACGCCTTTGCAAGTGGCAACAAACTTTTGGATTCATTAGCCGAAAATGGATTTAGAAACATCAGAACCAAGAAATTTTCCTTTGGAATAGTATCCGCTTATATAGCTGAAAAATAGAAAATTACAACCTTAAATATGAAAGTAATAATATCACCGGCAAAGCGATTAGACTTTGAAACTAAATCGCCAATAACCCAATTCACATACCCCGTATTTGTAGATGAAGCCTACGAACTTATCCAAATTTTGCGAGGCAAAAGCATAGAGGAAATAAAATCATTGATGAAAATTAGTTTGCAGTTGGCACAGCTAAATTACGAGCGATATATAATGTGGAATCCCACTAATTCACAACACACCAAGCAGGCAATTTTTGCCTTTGAGGGCGACGTATTTAAAGCCTTGCAAAAACACACCCTAAACGCCGACGATTTCTCATTTTTGCAAGATAATTTATTTATCCTTTCGGGGCTTTACGGAGTTTTAAAACCGTTTGATTTAATCGAACCGCACAGGTTGGAGGGCGGTACAAAACTTGAAAATGACAAGGGTAAAAACTTGTATGATTTCTGGGGAAGCAAAATTACCGATTACATAAATTCGCATCTTGCAGCCGATGATACCCTTGTAAATTTAGCCTCCAACGAGTATTTCAAATACATCAAAAAGAAGGAGCTGAATGCAAAAATCATAAATTTGAATTTCAAGGAATTAAAAAACGGACAACTCAAAACAATAGCAATATACGCCAAGCAAGCACGAGGCAAAATGCTACATTACATAGCGAAAAATAAAATCGAAAACCCCTTGGAACTTCAAAATTTCAATTATGATAATTATAAATTTTCGCCGGAAAATTCAACAAATCAAAATTATGTATTTATGAGGTAAATTATGCCTTAAAATGCCCAAAATTTTGAAATTAAATTTTGAAAAAATACAAGAAAAAAAGAAATTTGCAGAAAACAAAAAAAACATAAGAAATGAGCAACGAAATAACAGGAAAAATAGAAAAAATATTACCCGAACAATCTGGGCAAGGACAATACGGAGCATGGGTGAAACGAGGTTTTGTGGTTGAGACCGACGACAAATACCCTAAAAAAGTTTATTTCACAACTTGGGGCGATAAAGCCGACGAGCTAAACAAACTTTTTGTCGGCGACATGGTAACTGTCAGCTTCCGACCTGAAAGTCGCGAGTACAACGAACGATGGTACACCGACCTCAAAGTCTGGAAAATCCAAAAAGTAAACAAACAAAAACAAGAACAACCGCCCATTGACGAAATCCCGCCTTTTATGGATAACGACATGCCGGAAGAAGAGGAATACCTACCATTCTAAAAATCAACAATATGCCTAAATACTTTTTGATATTCGCAATGGCAATAGCCTTGACGGGGTGCTTTTCTGCAAGGAAACAACAGACTGCCCAAACTGAGAATACGAGTTTTTGCCGTTATGACCCTAGTGAAACTAAAAAATTAGTAGATCAGGAAGCTCCGCCACCGCCGAAACATGAATATAAAGCGGCTGCCACAAAACGGCATGAGCTGATTAACACCAAGTTAGATATAAGTTTTGACATTCTGAACCAAAAAGTATTTGGCAAGGCAAATTTGCTACTTCGTCCGTATTTTTACGCAACAGACTTGCTTGTGTTAGATGCAAAAGAGTTTGATATAAACAAAATCAACCTGATAAAAAACAAGCAAATCGTAAAGCCTTTGGAATACCAATATGACGGCGAAAAAATAACCATACAAACTCCTAAATACACTCGGCAAGATACCTTTGAAATTCAGATTGACTATATTGCCAACCCCTCGGAGATGCAAGGCGAAGGGCAAGGGCTTTATTTTCAAGATTATGATACTGACAATCCGCAAATATGGACACAAGGCGAACCAAATTGCAGTTCGGCTTGGTTTCCCACAATCGATGCACCTAATCAGCGAATGTCGCAGGAGATAGTTGTAACCGTAGATACTTCATTTACAACGCTTTCCAATGGTGTAAGAGATGCCGTACTTCTCAACAATGACGGCACTAAAACTGTTCGCTGGATACAGAAAAAGCCACATGCCCCTTATCTTACGGCGTTGATTGTAGGACGCTTTGAGGTTAAGAAAGATTATTGGCGAGGCAAACCTGTTTTTATTTATTTTGAAAAAGAACACGCAAAATCTGCTCCATACACCTTTAAAAATACTGCCAGAATGATTGAGTTTTTTTCAAGGAAATTGCAATATGATTATCCTTGGGATAAATACTCGCAAGTGGTTGTGCGAAACTACTTTGAGGGGGCTATGGAAAACACCGGTGCCGTGGTATTTTCCAAGGCAGAATTATATAGTCCGATAGAAGACCGACCGATGCGTCCTGTGGTTGATGAAACCGTATCGCATGAGCTTTTCCACCATTGGTTTGGCGACTTGGTAACTTGCGAATCGTGGGCTAATACCGCTCTGAATGAGGCGTTTGCAACCTACGGCTCATATCTATGGATTGAGCATGAATACGGTCGCTATGCCGCTGATAAATATATCTACAAACAAGGTGGAATGTACAATTTGGTGTACCTTATAGACAATAGTAGCATTGTAAATTACTACCACAAATCGCCTGACGATATGTTTAATATACACTCGTATCAAAAAGGAGCATTGACTTTGCATTCGTTAAGATATGAGGTTGGCGATGAGGCATTTTTCGAGGCTATTTCGAGATATTTGAAAAAACACGCATTCTCATCGGTGGAATTAGCCGACCTTAGAATTTGCTTCGAGGAGGTAACGGGTCGCGACCTAAATTACTTTTTCGATGCCATGTTTTTGGATAAAGGGCGAATGAATTTAGACATAAAATACCTTGCAAGTAATGACAGTTTGAATTGGACTATCGACGTGAAACAGATTCAAAAAGAGCGACAAGGACCATTGTATAAATTGCATGTGCCGGTAGATTTTTATATGAACGATACCATAATTCGCAAAACTGTATTGCTCGATAAAAAGCAAAATAAATACACTTTTTCATTTGACAAAAAAATAAAACTTGCAAAGTTTGATGCCGAAAACAGCCTCTTATGTAAGAAAAAAGAAAATCGCACGATAGACGATTATCTATACATCTTAAAACATGTAAACAGATATATCGACCAAATAGAGGCTACCAATGTGCTTGATAATTTGATTGAGGATGAAGACGTGGCATACGCATATTTATCTTTATTGGATAATTCGTATTACATGTTGAGACTGATAGCGTTAGAGACAATTCCGATAAAGAAAAATACAAGCTATTTTGAAAAATATAAAAACAAATTATCGCAAATGGCAACCAACGACCCCGATAAAGAAATAAGAGAAGCGGCTAAAAAAATACTTGCGAAATTATAAGATTAACAATTAAAAATTTAACCTTTGGAGATAAAATTATTAATACGAAATATCTCATTGTTCCTATTCTTCGGACTTATACAAGTGCTGTTTATTAACAACATGGAGCTTGGAAGCTGGGACATCACACCTTACATATATATATCGGCAATATTACTTGCCCCGTTTGAGACCCCTCGCTGGGTGCAAATCGTCGAAGCATTCTTGCTCGGTTTGCTTGTGGACATCTTCGCCGACACGGGGGGGATGCACGCATTTGCCACGGTATTCATCGCATTTGTCAGAATTGTGATACTCAACATACTAAGTCCGCGAGACGGCTATGAAGCATTTTTTGCCCCATCGGAAAAGATATTGGGTATTAAGTGGTTTTTTAAATACACCCTGATAATGAGCGGAATACACAGCCTTATCTTCTTCCTGTTAGACGCATTTAGCCTAAGCTATTTCATAGCAAAAATCCACATATTCCTACTAAGTTATATCAGCTCGGTGGCATTAATAATCTTAGGGCAATTCCTTATATTTAGAGACTAAATTTTGATTATGAATATAAGAAAAAATGTAATAATAACCCTATTTATAATAACTGCCATAGTGTTTTGGAGCAAATTGGGCTACATACAAGTCATCGACCAAAGCTACAAACTATCAGCCGAGAACAACACTTTCCGACACATAATACAGTACCCCGCAAGGGGCATAATTTTTGACAGAAACGGCAAAGTGATAGTTGCCAACGAACCTATTTATGACCTTAAAACCTACCCCAATAAATTGTCGCCGTTCGACACCATAAATTTCCTAAAAGCAACGGGGCTTACAAAAGAAGAGTTGGTGAAAACCTTGAAATCCGGCAAGCGATTTAAACCCGTAACAATTTTAAAGCAAATTTCAAAAACCGAATATGCCAAATTGCAGGAAATTTTGTTCCGATACCCCGATTTTTACATCGAACAGAGGGCATTAAGGACATATCAGCGTCCGATAGCCGCTCATGTTTTGGGATATATTGGCGAAACCAACCGCGAGGAAATTGAAAATGACAGGACTTATCGACCCGGCGACTACATCGGCAAAAGCGGACTTGAAAAGACTTACGAGAAATATTTGCGAGGCAGAAAAGGCGTGAAAATACATCTGGCGGACGTTCATAATCGCTTGAAAGGGAGCTATGCAAACGGAAAATATGACACTGCCGCAATAGCAGGTAAAAACATAACTTTGTCGATAGATGCCGACTTGCAGGAGTACGGCGAAAAATTGATGGAAAACAAAATCGGCGGAATTGTGGCGATAGAACCCACTACGGGCGAGATACTTGCATTGGTGTCGTCGCCAACCTACGACCCGGCTTTGTTTGTGGGCGAAAAGCTTAAACGCAATTATATAAAGGTCGCCAACTCGCCTAATAAACCTCTGTATAACAGAGCTTTAAAATCACGTTATCCGCCCGGTTCAACCTTTAAAGTTGTGAATGCTTTAATCGGATTTCAGAAAAATTTGATAGAGCATAATACAGTTTTCAACATCAATGGGTACTATGCCGGCTCGCATTATGTCCACGACCATATCTCGGGTGCGGTGAATTTCGAGCAATCAATACAGCATTCCAGCAACGCATATTATTGTCATGTTTTCGGCAGAATTTTAAATAATCCCGAATTTCAATCGGTGGCTGATGCCTATAACGATTGGAAAAAGATGGTGGAATCGATGGGCTTGGGTGTGAAGCTGGGTACTGATTTGGCTTACGAAGACCGTGGTTTGATATACCCGGCATCTTATTTTGACAAATGCTACGGACAAAATAATTGGTCGCATAATACGATAATTTCATTGGCATTCGGACAGGGCGAGCTGGGTTTTACGCCCTTGCAACTTGCCAACATGGGGGCAATAATTGCTAACGAGGGGTTTTATTATAAACCGCATATCGTCAAGGAAATTGAAAACGACAAGATAAACAAAAAGTACAAAACCATGTACTACGCCGATATTGATTGGCAACATTATCCGCCATTGAAAGATGCTTTGGAAAAAGTGGTAACTGCCGGCACGGCTCGAAGCGCGTATGTCGCAGGGCTTGATATTTGCGGAAAAACGGGAACGGCACAAAATCCGCACGGCGAAAACCACTCGATATTTTTTGCTTTTGCACCTAAAAACGAGCCTCAAATAGCGATAAGCGTATATGTGGAAAATGCGGGATACGGCTCAACTTGGGCGGCTCCGATTGCCTCGCTTATGATTCAAAAATATGTGAACGACAGCATCACGTCGAAGGCGATGGAAAAACGAATAATGAATGCAAACCTAATTCAAAACTAACAAAATTGAGCAGAAGAAGACTTATACAAAACTTGGATTATACCACAATTATCATATTTCTTGCCCTTGTGATATTCGGCTGGATGAATATATTTTCATCGTCGTATTCGGGGGGCGAACTGTTTGATTTTAGCATGAATTTGCGAGCAGGCAAACAGCTTGTTTGGATTTTAGTTTCAATGGTTTTGATATTTGCTTTGTTAATTATTGAAACTCACCTGTTTACGTTTCTGGCATATTTTATATACGGATTTATAATATTCTTACTGATAGCGGTTTTTGTGTTTGGCACGGCGGTACATAAATCATTGTCATGGTTTGAGGTGGCTGGATTTAGGGTGCAACCTGCCGAGTTTTCAAAGTTTGCCACGGCAATAGCTTTGTCGAAATTCATGGGGCGAGAAAAGTTTTCGTTCAACAATTTGAAAGACACCTTAATTGCCGGTGCAATAGTGTTTTTGCCGATGTTGCTGATTGTTTTGCAAAACGACACTGGCTCGGCAATGGTGTTTTCGGTGTTTTTATTGGTGTTCTTTCGCGAAGGGTTACACCCCATATTTTTGATATTGGCATTTTTCTTTACCCTCTTATTTATAGCGAGTTTTTATTTCGCAAGCGTATGGATTTTTATTGCGATGACGGTATTATTATTTTTTGCCCTTGCATATTTGATGAAAAAAAACTCCGTGTTTTTCGAACTTCTGACGGTAGGATTATTTACTTTTTTGGCAATAATGTTTGTGGTGGTAGCGGGAGCTTTCGACTTTGATTTGAAGTGGAGCATAATAATAGCAGGTGGGGTATCGGTGGCGTATTTTTTCTCTAAAAATGTGATGTTGAAATACTTATTGCCCATTTTGGTTACGGCATTATACTTTGGTTCGATAGTATTTGTGCTGTCGGTAAATTATATTTTCAATAATATTTTGTCGCCCCACCAGCAGGATAGGATAGAGGTGTTCTTGGGCTTGCTGGAAGACCCTAAGGGCGTGGGGTACAACGTGCATCAGTCAAAAATAACGATAGGCTCGGGCGGACTTTGGGGCAAGGGCTTTTTGAAAGGCACGCAAACAAAATTCGATTTCGTTCCCGAACAAGATACCGATTTTATATTTTGCACCGTGGGCGAGGAGTGGGGTTTTGTGGGAAGCTCCGTATTGCTGTTGCTATATGTGATTTTGCTAACTCGCTTTGTGAAGATAGCCGAGCGACAGCGGTCGCGATTTAGTCGAGTATTTGCGTATTCGGTAGCCTCGATATTCTTTTTTCATTTTGGGATAAACATCGCCATGACAATAGGTTTAGCCCCCGTGATAGGCATTCCCCTGCCGTTTATAAGTTACGGTGGGTCGTCATTATGGTCGTTTACTTTATTGTTGTTCACCCTCTTGCGGTTGGATATGAGTCGTGAGGATGTTATAGCATAAACTTTAGTTTGTATTTTTCATATTGTCAAACTTTTAAATTTAACTTTTATAATTTATCAATCTTATTAATTGACAAACCTGATGCTTTCGCAATGACCTCAGTTGGGATTCCGTTCTTTTTTAATTCTTTTGCCATTTTGATTTTGGCTTTCATTTCGCCCTTTTGCAAACCTTCTTCAATTCCTTTTTGCAAGCCTTCCTTAATTCCTTTTTGTAAGCCTTTTTGTAAGCCTTCTTGTAAGCCCTCTTCTAAACCTTGCGTGCGAGCAGTTTTTAGGCGAGCTATTTCATCCATTAAAGCGATTTGCTGTCTAGTGTAATGCTCCTGCTCTTGCTCTTTTAGATACATTGTATTTAGCTGATTGACAGCCTTTTTGATTTCATCAGTTGCGAGCTTTTCGGGGATATTATCATCATCTAATTCGCCTGCTCGGTTGAGAAAAGTTATCCAACGATCAAGGGTGTTTTTGATGCCGTGTTTGGTCTCATTGTATTTAGGTAGCTCAACAAAATGAACCGATAAATAATCAAGTTGCTTGTAAGTTTCATTTGTTGCTCGGTCTGCCAAAATTATCTCTCTGTGATAACGTTTATCTTCATCTTTGAGTTTTTCATCTTCTTTAAAGAACTCAAAATCAACGATATTGATG
>PDWI01009212.1_pt1 | contig 11405 bp, 6 predicted proteins | sample 1430891 | NCBI WGS metagenome assembly PDWI01 (sample SAMN01162508, study PRJNA174530) | Oral metagenome, whole genome shotgun sequencing project. | biome: Marine environment; feature: Marine mammal; material: Swab sample of the gingival sulcus; isolation source: swab sample of gingival sulcus... | reverse complement strand
GCAAAAAAAAGGGGTGAAATTATGGAACATTATTTTGCTGACTTACTTGAAATAATGGACAAAGAAAGTCAGATATACACTGAATTAACAGAGATTGAACAACAAAAGAAAAAAATAATAATAGAAAACGATGTGAAGGCATTGGACGCCATCACCAAAAAAGAACAAGGATTTGTAAAGACCATCGTGAACTTGGAAGACTTAAGAGCTCAGGTAATCGATGGTTTTTGTAAATTTAGGAATATTCCAAAAGTAGATACTATAGATGAAATTATGGCACACTTGAATTTAGAAGAACAGTCACAATTAAAAGCAAAAAGTGATGCGTTGGCAGGTGTGATAAATAAAATTTTAGAGGTAAACGATCTAAATACAAAACTTTTAGAACAGTCGATAGAATATATTGATTACACTATGGAGCTTGCTAGAAGTCTTACTGAAGATGAAGCTGGTTATGCTGAGGATGCCAAGGATAAGACAATTCAAGTTGATAAGAGCATCTTTGACGTTAAGATTTAGTACTTAATAAATATAAAATATATCAAGAATTAGATAGAGAGGATAAAATAATGGGTTCATCATTTTTCGGATTAAATATTGCTAAAACGGGGTTGTTCGTAAGCCAAAGATCCCTTCAAGTTGTTTCACACAATTTAGCGAATGCAAATACACCAGGGTATTCAAGACAAAGATTAGATACCAAGGCAGAATGGCCTGATGTTTTACCAGGTTTACAAGGTACTTTAGGTAGAGGGGTTGACTCGGAATCTGTTATACAGATAAGAGATGAATTTTATGATAAAAAAATACGATTTGAAAAGGGCAAGGAAGGTGATTGGAAGGTTCGCTCAGAGATGCTACAAAATATCGAAGATATTTTTAATGAACCTACAAACACAGGATTTACAACAGTTGTTAACGACTTTTTTTCTGCTATGCACGAACTTGCTAAAAACCCAGAATCACTTACTACAAGAGCTCTTGTGCGCCAAAGGTCGATAGCTTATACCGAAAGTGTGGGTGATATTTATGCTAAGTTAGGGCAATTACAAGAGCAGGTTGATTTTGAAGTCAGAACAACAGTTTCAGAAGTCAATGGTTATGCTGAGCAAATTAGAGATTTGAATAAGAGTATATTTTTAACAGAATTAAGTGGTGCAACTTCTAATGATTTAAGAGACCAGCGAAACCTAGTTATCGATAAATTATCTGAACTTGTCAATGTTCAATATTTTGAAGATCACCAAAGACATTTTCACGTGCTGTTGGGTGGTAAGCCACTTGTTTCTCATTATGAATTGGAACAAATCCAAACAGTAGATAGAACTAGAAAACAGAACTTTGATGATGTAGATAAGTTATGTGATATAGCGTGGACAAAAGGTGGTGACGTCAATTTATATTCTGGTAGATTAAAAGGTTTAATTGATATGCGAGACGGCATTGACGGAGATAGAAAAGGTGTTCCATATTATATGGATAAGTTGAACCACTATGTTGATAGAATGTCTAGTGAATTAAACAGAATACACGAAGAGGGCTTTGATTTAGCGGGAAATAAGGGTGTAATGTTCTTTACTAAAAATGGAATGACCTCACAGGATTATAAAGATTATTTATTAGAAAAAGGGTTAAATAATGGGAAACCACTTGATTTGACAAAACAGGTTTTAAAGGGTACTAGTGAAGACTTTAAAAAAGAAAAAAATGATTTTATCATAGCAAGGAATATTAGGAAGTTATTAAATAATAATCCTGATAATGCTAATAAGTCTGTTAAATTGTTAGATAATAAATATTATTTGGTTGATAGAGTACCAGCTGATGAATTGAAACTTTCAAAGGATTTAGACCTTGATATTACAAAGTTTGCTGCATCTGAGTCTGGACAAGGTAAGCCAGGTAATGGTCACAACGCTTTAAAGATGAATGAAATGCGTTATAACAAGCAAGTGTTTGAGTGGGGAAGTTCAGATGACTACGTTAAGAGCTTGATTTCTAACTTAGGTGTAGATGGTCAGGAAGCTGCCAGAATGGAAAAGAACGAGGGCTTTTTAATAGTAGAGATAGAGAATAGAAGGCAGTCTGTTATGGGCGTTTCTTTTGATGAAGAAGTAAGTGATATGATTAAATTCCAGCACGCCTATAATGCAAACGCTAGAATGCTTACAACTATGGACGAACTATTAGATACCGTTATTAACAGACTCGGTCTAGTAGGTAGATAAAGAGGTGATGAAAGATGAGAATTACTAATAACATGATGTCAAATATGCTTTTGCATAACTTAAATAAAAATATGTTTGCGATGTCAAGATTACAGGAGCAAGGTTCTGATGGTAAAAGAATCCATAGACCATCTGATGATGCGATTGGCATATCAAAGATTTTAAAATTCAAGTCTGATTTAAGTGAATTAGACCAATATAATAGTAATATCAGAGATGTATTAAGCTGGTATCAAGTCAGCGAGAGTGCAATAGTTGACCTAAGTAGTGCTGTCAATAGAACAAGAGAATTAGCTGTGCAGGCTGCTAACACAGCAACGCATTCACCAGAAGAGTTAGAAAAAATTAAGGCAGAAGTAGTGGCGCTTAGGGGGCATATCGTCAGTGCGGGTAATTTTAACTATGCTGGGAAATACGTGTTTTCTGGTTATCAAAATGATAAGCCACTATTAAAAACTGAAATGGTTAATGGTAAGGAAGTGGTTACTTATAATGTTGATATTACTGATAGAGACGTTGCTAGACCACAGAAAATTAAGTATGCAGTAGGTTCGGCGGAACAAATAGATGTGACAACAAATGGCTTAGAGATCTTTGGTGTAGTGAAAAATGATTACGAAGATTATGATAATGTTACTTTTAGATTAGAGGGGCAGTTTGATTTTGCAGAAGATTACACTGATGGTACCATGATAATAAATATAGATGGTAAGAGATTTACTGTTGATAATTCTAAATTAGATGGCACTTTAAGCAAAGAAGAAATCATCAATGTATTTAGTAGTGCTGAATACGGTAAACAGTCTTTATCTGATGTAGCTACCGTGAAATTCGAGCAAGACAATTTAGTGATAGAAAGCAATAAAAGAGGCAAGGTAGATATGTCTCTTGTACATACTACAACAGGAACAGCATTAAATTTAGATGATATGTTTAGAATAAGAAGAAAACCATATATATATGCTTTGCAAGGTAATTTTGATGCTACGCAAGATTATACAGGGAATACATTTACGGTTAGTATTGATGGCGAACATTTTGAAGTTGATACCACTACTCTTGATGGTACGGGAGCAGTGACAGATGATGTGATAGAAAATGCCTTTAAAAATGCTTTATATGATAGCAAACCTTTATCAGATGTGGCAAATGTAAGCTGTATAGGTGGCGTATTAACTATTGAAAATAAAAAGAAGTTCGAAGATAATATAGCAATTACAACAGATTCTAATTTTAAATCTAAGTTAATATGGAAGCACGAAGGTTATGAATATGGACAAAAAATTCCTCTTGACCATATTGTTAATGTTTTTAGTGGTATGATGACTGATTCAAGTGGTGCAGAATTTGAGGAAAATGTCGGTGTTCTGCAGGGTAGATTCGACCCAAGTAAAAATTATACGGGTGATAATTTAAACATTACTTTAGGTGGTGTGGAGTATGATGTGGATGAAAGATTACTTGATGGTACAAAAACACCAATTGATAAGGCTTTAATTGTCCAAAGATATAGAAAAGCACAGGTTCCACCATTTCCAGCGGCTGCAACAGCTAAGTTAGAAGATGTGGCTGATGTCTACTTTGATGAACATGATAACTTAGTCGTAAGAGCTAAGGTGCTGAGAAAGCATAAATTGGAAGCTGATTTAACAGGAGCAACTACACCTTTAGTTATTGAAGTAAATGCTAAGGAATATAAAGTGTTGAGCCTTGATCAAGCAGGATTTGAAGGTGCTTTGAATTCAAAGGGTCAAAGGCTAGATTCTGTTGTTAATGTATCTTATACAGCACCTAACCTGAGCTTAGAATCAAAAGAATTTGATAATAAAACCATCTCTATTGCAGACATTAATTCAACAGAACATCATAGCGTAAACCTAAGTTCAACACAGCGTGATACAACTATTTCGAGTGCCTCTAATTTAATGAAATTTTCAAATACAAAGACAGGTCGTAGTGCAACGAAGGCACAATTAGTTGGTAAATTTACCTTAGATGGTAAACAGTCAGATTATAGAAATTCAGATTTAATTTATACAGTAGATGGTGTTAAATATACAGTAGATACTAGTGAGTTAACAGGCTATGGTTTTAAATTAAAGCCTGAAAAAGTGTTAGAAAAAATAAGAGACGCCAAAGATGCTTCAAATAACAAGTTATCCGAAGTTGCTGATGTCTTTTTCAATCAAAATGGTGAGTTAGTTGTCAAGCATAAAGAATATGGTTCAGGTAAAACGATAAGCGTTGATATGACAAAAAAAGCTAGTTTTACTGGAACGTATGTAAATCCTGATTATCGAGCGAATTTTGAAGCAGGACTAGATGCAGAAAAGTCGACTCTAACATATGATAAATTTACGTTTAGTGATAAATTTGTTAAAGAAAACGAAGCAAAATTAAAATCTACACCAATTTTTGTTATCTATAATGGTGAAAGACACAAAATAAATATTGATAAAGATGCTACGCTTACAGATGTTGATGTATATAGAAAAGAATTACAAGATGCTATCGATAAAACAATAGGTGAGGATACAGTTAAAGTTGGTATCGTCGGAACAGATCCAAATCAACATCTTACTTTTGAAACAGTAAACACCCCAGATGGTGTGGTTCCAGAAGTTAGGGTAGAACCTGTTGTATCAAATGAAAGTACATTAATTAGAGATATCGATCGATTTATTTCGGCACTAGAAGACTATGATCAAGAAGAAATTAATGATTTTTTAGCAGATATTGATGTTCATCTAAATAGGATATTATCGGTTAGAGCGGATATTGGTGCTAAAACCAATAGAATGGAGTTAGCGGTTGAAAGGACAAAAGATAACACGTTATCATTTACAGAAGCTCTAAGTAAGGTTGAAGATGTGGACATGGCAGAAACTATTATGCAATTGAAAAACTTTGAAAATGTTTACAAGGCGTCGTTATCTATGGGGTCAAAAATAATTCAGCCATCACTAGTTGATTTTATTAGATAAAGAAAGAATATAAGGCTTTAGGAGTTAAAGTATGAGTATCATGAGTATGCGTTTACCTATGGTTCAGTTAAAAACGACGCCTTTCAAATTAGGTACAAGAACTACACCTTCAGAACTTAAAATTGATCAGGGGGATCCTATTACGCTGAATACGCATACTGAACCTTCGAGTCTTGAGATGCACACAGAACACGTTAAAGTTCAGATAGATCAAAGTAAGTGTTTTGAGGAAGCGGGCTTGAAGGGAAATTCAGCTATGCTCGCTGAAACGGTATCTTTTAGCAAGCAAAAAGTACTAGAAGGAATAGGTAAAACGGTTGATCATGGTAATCAGATGGCAGCAATTGAAAATCCGCAAAATCCTATTCCCGACCAGGCAATGTATAATGCCTTTGATCAGTTTATTCATGAATGGAATATAGGTTTTATTCCACAAAGTAGACCAGAATTTAAAGTTATTCCGGGAAATGTCGATATTAACTACAAGCCTGCTAAATTTGTCAATGACACCAAGCCTACCAAACCTAGTATTCAGTATAGAAAAAGTAAGGTGGATATTTATGTTGAACAATATGGTAGCATAGAAATGTCAGTTATTGATTTAATGGGTTAGTACTGAGTGTTTGTGATACACAGTTTTACTGTCAACAAGTGAGGAGTTTTAGTATGAAGATTGTTACAGACTACGTTGGTGAAATAGAATATACAAAGGATGAAATTATATCATTTCCAGAGGGAATTTTTGGTTTTGAAGAAGAAAAAGAATTTATCATAGTGGGGGCATTAACAAAGGATTTTCCTTTTGTGTGGCTTCAATCTACAAAGGATGAAAATGTAGTTTTTGTACTAACAGACCCATTTTTATTTGTTGAAGACTATGATTTTTCATTAGAAGAAGAAGTTGTTAAAAAACTTAGTATAGAAGGTGCGGCAGATCTTGAAATTTTTGGTATATGCGTTGTTCCTAACCAGATTAAAGATACTACGTTGAACCTGAGATCACCTATTGTTATCAATGCTAATAAAAGAATTGGCTTGCAAGTGATTTTAGAAGAAGATTGGGCATATAAACACCCGCTTTTCAATAAAAAATAAGGAGGCTTAATTTTATGCTAGTTTTAAGCCGAAAAAAAGGTGAATCAATTTTAATTGATGACAAAATAGAAATTAAGATATTAGAAACAAAAGAAGGTAGGGTCAAACTGGGTATAGCTGCACCAAAAGATTTTACTGTTGTTAGAAAAGAAGTTCTTGATGTTATCAATGAGAATAAGGAAGCGGGTAAGCGTGCTGCTAGTAAGTCAGAATTGACTAATTTACTAAAAGACTTATAGCGGACAGTCTTGTTATTACGAATCATTTTTTAAACCTTGTGTAAATGTTACATAAGGTTTTTTTATTGCAAAAATTCAATAATACTGAAAGTAACCTAGGTTTACATGTTTAATTATAGTTATTATGTCCTACTTATTTAGCACAAAACATTTAAATTTAAAAGTTTTTAAAAACAACTTTCATTTACATTATCTTTTTAACTTGATAATTCATCTTAATTGTTAACCTAGGATTACAAAAAAATATATAATTATCACTTGCAAATAGATTAGTGTGGGTATAGTATTTTATCACTAATAATAATTACCAATAAATAATTGATACTACGTATGTATAAGGAATTAGGAGGTGCGTTTTATGAATCAAAAAAATAAGATCCAAAAAAGCTTAGGATTTAGATTACTTTCAGTTATTTTAGTGTTTGCTTTTTTAATACAAGTGGCAGTACCAAATACATTAGTATTAACAGCATCAGCTGATGGTTCTACAGATGATGAATATGTCATTAAGACAATGATACTAAAAGAAAATGAAGATTCACCAAGTATGTCAAATGTTATGTTCGCCGAAGACATGGATGTGAAGGTAGCAGGAGATACAGCAGAAATAAAACTGTATGTAGCATATCCAGTTCCAGCATTTCCATCAATGGGAACAAATGGCACAGTAAAGGATTTGTATATAACATACAATGGCGAGAACTATGATTCAGTATCAGACATAGAGACAAAACCATTAAGGCCGATGAAGGAGACTCATTCAGGCTTTGGTTTAATAGAAGGACAAAAAATCCCAACTCAAGTTATTACAATTAGTGATTTACCAAAAGAAGCTTTAAGTGAAGAATTACTAGATGCAGGTTGCTATGTAAATGTCATGATGAATTCGAATGTTAAGTTTAGAATTAAGCTAGACTCTACAAATGAAGGAAATGAAGAGAACGATGTTAATAAAGAAGATTTAAATGCTAAAATTGAAGAAGCAGAAGGAATTGAGCTCACTGAATACACAGAAGAAACTGTAGAATTATTGAATGAAAAACTGGCAGAAGCAAAATCATTGTTTGACAATGAAGATGCTAGTCAGGAAGATGTTGATAATGCAGTTAGCGCATTAGATGAAGCAATCAAAGCACTAGAAGAAATAGTTGATAAAACAAAGTTAGAAGCTAAAATAGCAATAGTAGAAGCGATTGAAAAGGAAAATTATACAGAAGAAAGTGTAGAATTTCTAAATGATAAACTTGTAGAAGCTAAGGCACTACTTGATAATGATGAAGCTAGCCAAGAAGAAGTTGATGCTGCAACAGTTGCATTAGAAAAGGTCATAAAAGGCTTAGTAGAAAAAGAGGATGAAGCTGGGCTAGTAGATGGCAAATATACAATCAAGACAAAATTAATGCAAGCGTACAATAATGAATTAAGCATGTCAGATCAAATGTTCACAGAGAAGATGGATGTGAAGGTAGCAGGTGATAAGGCAGAAATAAAACTGTATGTAGTATATCCAGTACCAATGTTTCCACAATTAGGCACCGATGGCACAATTTTAAGACCATACGTAGCATATAATGGCACTAGATATAATGGCACAATAGACATAACAACAAAGCCGTTAAAGGAAACAAAATCAACTGCAACAGGTTTTGGTTTAACACCAAATACCATGCTACCAATGCAAATATTAACATTTAATAAGTTACCAAAAGAGGCATTAAGTGAAGAATACTTAATGGGTGGTGGCTATGTAAATGTAGTAATGAATAGAGATGTTGAATTTAAAATATATTTAAATGATATTGAAAGTTTAGGAAGTGAAAACACAGCGGATGAAAATAATGCTGAGGACACAGAAGAAGATAGTGCAGTAGATAAATCTACATTACAATCTAAAATAAAGCAAGTAAAAAAAATGAACATATCAAAATATACAAGTGATAGTGTAGCTGTATTAGAAGTAGAATTAGCAGAAGCTGAGGCAGTAATTGCACAAGAAAATGTCAGTCAAGACGCATTAAATAGTGCTTTAAAACAATTACAAAAAGCAATGGATGCTTTAGTTAAAAAGGTAGATAAAACTTTATTAGAGAAAAAAATTAATGAAGTAAAGGCAATAGAAGCAGAAAAATATACAAACAAAACATTAGAAAAATTAGAAGCTGAATTAGAAGATGCTAAGTTGGTGTTTGAAAAAGAAAATGTTAGTCAAGAAGAAGTAGATAAAACAACAAAGCGCTTGGCTAACGCAATGGCAGATTTAGTGAAAAAAGAAGATGAAGTTTTAGACTATAAAAATCTAAAAGATGGCATCTATCAAGTTGGACTTGAAGTAAGACATTACGATAATCCAAGTCAATTATCTATGTCAGATGTAGCAATAGTAAAACCAGCAAATATAGTAGTTAAAAATGGGCAGTATTATTTACAGCTTACACTACAGGCTATTAAAAAAGGTTTTGGAACGGGGACGTTCAAAGGTTATTTAGGAACTATGCAATATGAGAATGAGCAGGGTAGTTTAAGGAATGTAGAAGTTTTAGAACACTATAGTGATAAAGATGATTTTTATGATGTCTTTAAAGAACATGTAGGAAGATCTAATCCTAAATATCCAAAAGTTATTAGATATCCTATTCCAAAGCCAACTAGTAAAGAGCAAGAAACAAATGCTAAGGTGTTTGTTCCTGTCATGGAATCATTTGGTTCAGGTATGGGTTCAAAAAGATGTAAGCCGACTATAATTTGGAAGAGACTATCTAGAGGAGAGGGGAGTCATCATGTTAGTTCAGATAATTTAGATGAAACTAAGGAAGAAGAAACCGAAGAAGAAAAAGCCGAAGAAGAAAAAGCTAAGGCAGTACTAGATGATGCTGGAATAGTTAAGAAAGAATCTAAAGTAGATGTTGAGACTGAGGTCAAAGGCAATACAGCAAAAGTAAAACTGACAACAGAACAAAAGAAAAAAATGAAAGAAGTAGCCAAAAAAACAGGTCAGGTAGTAATAGAAATGCCAAAGGATAAAAAACTGACAAAAGTAAATGTTGATAAAGATATTTTTAAAACAGTGGTTGAAGCGAAGGCAAAAGATGGTGTTGCTATTGTGATGGAACAGGCAACTATACAGCTTGATGATAAAACAGTTGAAAATTTAAGTACAAAGCAAGATGTAAGTATAGAACTTGATACAATATCTAAGGATAAACTAACAAAAAAAGCTCAGGCACAAGTAGGTAAAAATCAAAAAGGTGTAATCTTAGATATCAATATTAAATCTAGTGGCAAAAAACTAAAAACTTTTAACGGTGGAAAGATCAAACTATCAGTACCATATAAACTAAAAGTAGGGGAAACAAAAGATAATATCAAAGTTTGGTATTTAAAAGATGATGGTAGTGTAGAAGCTGTAAGTTGTAAATATAATCCAGCTACAGGTTCGATGGATTTTATAACAAACCATCTATCTAAATATATGATAGTTAAATTTCCATTCAAAGATATCAATGAAAAGTTTTGGGGATATAGTGAGGTTGCCTACGTTTATAATAACGATATCATGCGTGGTATATCAGAAACTAGTTTTGCACCAGATAAGAACACAACTAGGGCGATGATTGCAACGGTACTATATAGATTGTCAAAAGAAGAAAAAGTACCTTCGGCAAGTAGCTTTAAAGATAGTGTTAAAGGTCAGTGGTATTATGATGCTGTATCATGGGCAGAAGAAAATGGTATAGTAAATGGTTATCAAAACGGAAACTTTGGTGTAAACGATAATTTAACAAGAGAACAACTTGTAAAAATAATGTATTCTTATGCGAAACATAAAAAATATGATGTGTCTACAACATATGATTTAAGCAAATTTAAAGATAATAATAAAGTCAGTGAATGGGCAACTGAACCTATGAAGTGGGCTTTAGAGACGGGGCTATTAAAAGGTAATCCAGATGGAAGCATAAACCCACAAGGTAAGGCAACAAGAGCTGAAATTGCGGTTATAATAAAAAGATTCATGAATAAGTAATGTTAAGAATAGAGGTTCAAGCTAAGAGCACTTTAAAAGATAAGGAGGTATTGAGTATAAAAAATAATATTAAAAAGATGTAAGCAACAAAAGATAAAAAACACAAGCTTTAATAGTAGATTGAGTTATGGAGGTATGTTTTATGAATCACAATAGAATACAAAAAAGCTTTGCTTATAGATTGCTTTCGGCTATCTTAGTCCTTGCTTTTTTAATACAAGTGGCAGTACCAAATACATTAGTATTAACAGTATCAGCTGATGAAACATTAGCAGATGGTGAATATGTAATTAAAACAATAATATTGCAAGAAAACAATGATAATCCGAGTATGTCAGACCAAATGTTCGCTGAAGACATGGATGTGAAGGTAGCAGGAGATGAGGCAGAAATAAAACTGTATGTAGCATATCCAATACCAGCATTTCCAACAATGGGAACAGATGGCACAGTAAAGGATTTGTATATAACATATAACGGTAAAAGATATGACTCCGTATCAGATTTAGAAACAAAGCCATTAAAGCCAATGAAAAAAGATAATTCGGGTTTTGGACTAGTGGCTGGGGCGGAAATTCCAACCCAAATCATCACAATTAGTGGACTACCAAAAGAAGCATTGAGTGAAGAATCATTAGATGCAGGTTGCTATGTAAATGTCATGATGAATTCGAATGTTAAGTTTAGAATTAAGCTTGGTGACGTTGAAGGTGCTGGAAATGGTGGCGTTGTAGTAGATAAAACTTTTTTAGAAACTAGAATAGCACAAGTTGAAACAATTGATCTTACAAGATATACAGATGAGTCAGTTGACAGACTATTAACTGCAATAGCA
>PDWI01012240.1_pt1 | contig 11406 bp, 12 predicted proteins | sample 1430891 | NCBI WGS metagenome assembly PDWI01 (sample SAMN01162508, study PRJNA174530) | Oral metagenome, whole genome shotgun sequencing project. | biome: Marine environment; feature: Marine mammal; material: Swab sample of the gingival sulcus; isolation source: swab sample of gingival sulcus... | reverse complement strand
ACGATTAAAATGTCGGCGTTTGATAGTTTGTGGGAGTAATTTCTTATCTTGTCCGCACACCAGTTCGATTTCAATATCTTGATTAAGTTTTTTGTTATTCCGTAAGTTTATCATTAAATTAATTATGGTTACGACAAATGTCCCAAAAGCAATCAAAATACCAATATCATCAAAAAAAGTAATACCATTAGCATTGCTGTCATGTATCGTCTTCCACCAATCAAACATTATTTACCTCTCCATTTAATTAATTCATCTTTTAAGGTTTTCAACTTGTCACCTGCGATACATATGATACCTTGGCTTTTGGCACGCTTATCGGTTCTTTCATCGATATTATCAACTGATAACAGCCACTTTTCTCCATATAAACCGCGTAAATCTTCAGCAATACTGTCTAGTTTGTAAATGGAATCATTATCTTTACGCCGGTCTTTATCATATCGACGCGTTTTGCATTCCATAATCAATAAGCGGTTATCATGTACAATAACAATATCTAATTCGTTACGTGTCGTTTTGTCCCACTGAATCGCTTGTCCACATCGTACTTCATCAACACCGGCATCAACAGAAGTAAAATAAGCGTACTCTTCCAACCAAAAACCGCCTAAATATTGCGCAGCTTCTACTGATTTAAAGTAAATCGCATTGGTATCACCATCAAAGTTTATTAATTCATATTCTTCTAATTTTTGTAATAACACTTTGCGATGGGTATTTAGATTATTTATTTGCTGCTTTGGATTACTGAGAATGACGGCATGACTCTGTGGTTTTTGGGTTACTGCTCGTTGGACATGATAATTTAATGTACCTAAAAAAATTTTATCTTTGCCAAAATATTCGGTTAATAATTTTGTTAATGCTTTTCGTTGATTAACCCTTTTGACCCATTCACTATTTTGATTATTATAACTCTTTGGTGATACACCATAACTCATCAAATATTCTTCAATCGTTAATAAGTTCGGTAATGGTATTGATATTTGACTGATTAACTCATCAATTTTTCCTGCCTGCGTATTGGTGTATAACAGGCGATTACAATCGGATTTCAGCATTTCATAGGCAGCGATTGTCATCAATTTTGTGCCACCGGTTAAATTAAGCGTAATTTTATCAGCTTGTAAAACTGAGATTTCAGTAGATAATTCTAAAAAGTATTCGTGCAGTTGTGAAAAATTATCATCAGGGGCAGGATTTTTCGCTCGCTGCCAGGGAATATCTAATAATTGTAGTAGCCGTTCAAATCGCCTTAATAGCCCCTTTTTTTCCGTGTACTTCGTTCCTACGATAAATACCTTATCAGGGCGTTCTAATTTTATCGGCAAATAATTAGCAAATAATTGGTCGGATACTAAGCAAATATGGATATTCATTCAATTTTTTCCACCATAAACTGTTCTAATTTTGCCCCAACACGATTCATATCCTCAGGCGTTAAATCTTTGCCACGCAAATACTCAGGCAAATTCAGAGTTAAATGCAAATAATATCCACCGCGTTGACACACTGCGGCCACTAGTTGTATTGGCAATGTACCAATCACAGTATCACCCTCGTGAATATCATTAATATCCAAATGCGACTGGATTTTATCAATGGCAATGCCCTGTGTGGTAATCCAGTCTTTTGCCCCTGCATGGCGGCTGATAAAGTAAATGGTCATAGATTTAGCTAACACTATTCTTTAATTTTATTTGACTTTATTATATCCAACATAAATGTCAGATTGAAATAATATTAGAAATAAATTAAAATTGAAAAAATTAATTACAGCAAAATGTCAGAGAATAAAGTTCGCATGAATGCCAGAAATCCTAATTGGAACGAAGAGTTACCAAATATTGAAGAAAATTCACTACCTATTAAATGGCATAGTCTTCACTGTGAGTTGGTCACACCAATGTACGGCGGTGGCGTTAAATCTACCATTGTCGATCAACAAATGCCAATACGTGCAACCGGCATTCGCGGGCAGTTGCGTTTTTGGTGGCGATTATTGGCGAAGCAAAAATGGCACCAAAATGATAGTCCCGAAGAAATTAGGAAAAAAGAGTTTGCTCTTTGGGGCGGTGTGAGTGCTGGTAGCGACGAGGGTAAAGCGGGATTGGTTTTATTGCGCATAAGAAATGCACCTAATAAAGATGTAATAGCCAGGAATTTAATTGATTACAGAAAGTTAGGTTTACGCTATGTTTTATTTCCTGCCGCAAATGAAACCAATTCAGATTTGATTCCGCATAAACTTCTAGAACCCAATAACATCAAATGGACATTGGATTTCGCTTTTGGCTCCAATATGAAAAACGGTGACGAAAGAAGAAATGAAGTTATCGAAACACTACAATGGTGGGCGAACTTTGGCGGTATTGGTTCAAGAACGCGCCGCGGTCTAGGTGCTGTATATGTGGCGCAATCAGACGATTTTCCTCAGATTATGGAATTGCTTGACAAAGAAACTTGTAGAGATGTTGGTTGTGACTTGGCAAAAAAACAGCCAACACTGCACGCGATAAAGGCATTAGAAACTGTCATTAACAAATTATCCAATTTCCGCCAAGGTGTAAATGTAGGTAGAAATCAAGGTCAGCAGAGAAACCGCCCCGGTCGTAGTCGCTGGCCAGAACCAGATGCACTGAGAAGAATAAATAATACACACGCGCCACTACATGAGCCAGAGCACGAGGCGGGAGATATATTCCCGAGAGCGATGTTTGGCCTGCCGATAATCTATAAGTTCACAGGAAATGGAGAGCCCGATGTCACCAATATTACTCCAACGAATGGAGAAAGATTGGCTAGCCCTCTCATTTTACGCCCCGTATATGCAGGTACCAATCAGCGAGGTGAAAAACAATGGCAAGCAACAGCGTTGTTATTACCTTATGCACATATTGCAAACATGAACGTCAAAGTGAATAATGAGGAATATCCTATTTGGCAAGACGATGTCGCTGAACATATTCGTCCCATTAATGATAACGGTGGAGGAAATCCTCTAACCGCTTTCCTACACTATTTTGCGAGATAAGAAACATGAATAAATACATCGTTATCCTATCAGTGGGGCCGGTACAGGGTTTTATTGCCGCTGCGAGACGCAGTCGTGATTTATGGAGTGGTTCTTGGCTACTGTCAGAATTATCCAAAGCTTGTGCCTTAGCATTACACAAAAAAGGCGCCGATTTGATTTTTCCAGCAATTACCAGTGAAAGTGATTTGCAAGCTGGCTCGCCATTTTCAGTAGGCAATAAAATTCAAGCGGTTATCACGGCAGAAAATACACAAAGCCTCACAAAAATTATCGAACAGGCTAAAGCAGCAACCAAAGCTAGGTTTATTGAAGAAGCCGATAAGACATTAAAGGAAATCGGGGAAGCCAAAATTCGTACCGATGTTTGGCAACAACAAAAAGATGACTACACAGAAATTCAAAGCGCATGGGCAAAAATAGACACAAGCGACAGTGAAGACGGCTACAGAAATGCCGTTGAGTTGGCAGGCAAGGTATTGGCATCGCGCAAAGCGACCAGAGATTTTGACGCATCGTGCACCGAACCTTATGAGAAGGGCTTTATGTTGCCCAAATCTTCCTTAGATGGCGTAAGAGAGACTGTTTTGGATAAAGATAATTCCCTGCCATTTGGCATACGCGCCCAGTTGGGTTTATCCAAATCTGAGCAACTGGACTGTGTGGGTATGATGAAACGCTTAGGCTTTGGTAAGGCGGAGCAGTTTACAGCCATTACTCGTGTTGCCGCCGATGCATGGATTGAGGCATTGACACCAGATGAATTAGACAGAATAACGGCAGATTATGAGCCGCTCGTTGGCCTACGCATTGCCACGCGAGTAAATGGTAATATCATCGAGAGCGAAGGCAGTATTTATAAGGATTTCCCTTACGATGCACAGTTTCTCTACGAAAATCGTATTGATGCGGCTTTAGTGGAATACCCCAAAAAAGATAACCAAGTTAACAAGTTGCTTACAGCCTTGAAAAAAACCCTGCAGCCCATTTGGAAAGAATACGGGCAACCACAGAGTTACAGTGTACTATTACTAGCTGATGGCGACAAAATGGGTGAGCTCATTGATAAAGCCCAAAATGAACAAGAACATCAGGCAATTACCAAGGCATTATCAGCTTTTGCAGGTCGTGTTAGAGAAACCATGCAGGACTTCAAGGGGCACTGCATTTACGCTGGTGGCGATGACGTGTTGGGGCTAATACCATTGCACAAAGCTTATGCGTGTAGTCAAAAACTCAGTGAAAGTTTTTCCGATGCACTAAAAGACGTTTCAAAGAATATGGGCGCAAATACGCCTACGCTATCCGTTGGCTTAGCCATTTGCCACCAAATGACGCCATTTGCCGTTATTCGTGAATTGGCCAAGCAAGCCGAGCAATACGCCAAAGGCGACCATATTCTGAATCCCGACGACCGTCGTAATGCTTTGGGGTTTTTATTGTCTATTCGCTCGGGTGCAGATATTAAATTTAGGCTTCGTTGGAACGATGCAAATGCTCATGAAATAATGGCATGCTGGGTTAAGTGTTACAACGACAAAACTATCCCTAGCCGTGTCGCTTATAGTATCCGTGATATTGCGCTACAGACTGAGATCGTTTCTACTGATGATGAAAGCTTGCAGAAAAACATTCGTTTAGCCGAACTTAACCGCATGCTTAAACAAGCTCGCACCAATCAGGGCAAAGAATTGAAAAAAGATGATATAAATAAGTTGACTGAAAGAGCAAAAAAAATTGGCTTAAAAGAGCTGGCCAATGAATTACTTGTCGCCCGTTGGTTAGCCGCCAAAACGCAACAAGAATTAGGGAGAATATAATGAACAACTATTTAATTGAATCTTTAGCTCCTCTGGTTTTTCGTTCCGGTAAACCTTTTGGCTCACAAGCTTCTGCTCAGGATGTGATTTTCCCCTTACCATCTGCAGCGGCTGGATTAGTGCGTGCCTTAGCAATTGGTCAAGATAAGCTCTCTGTTAAACAACCACTCAAATTTGGCAGTGAGCAATATAACACAATATTAAAAACCGCCACCAAAGGGCCTTTTTTAGTACGTTATCGCGATGGTGAGCCAAAAAATCTCGATAACACGATTGAGCTATTAGTGCCCAAACCTGCCAATGCCATTTATCTCGAGCATGAGGGTGACATTAAACTTTTTCGTCTTGTACCCAAAGCCTTTGATGAGTCAATTTGCGGTAGTGATTTACCTAATGGTTTATTACCTGTTCAATTAGAAACTGACATTAAAGGCAAACCGCAAAAAGGTACAGTTTATTGGCGTTTGCAAGACGTATTAAAATGGCAATCGGGAGAAACGTTAAACTATGATGAAGTCAACAGGCACGGTATTGACCAGTTGCCCATTGATATTCGCATCCATGTCGCCATTGACGATGACACATTGGGCAGTGTTGAAGGGCAACTATTCCAAACGGCCAGTTTCGATTTAGCGCATCAACGCAACTTCGATAACACTTGGTGTCGAGAACGTTTTGCCTTTTTAGTACAAAGCGAAGAAAACTTGAAATTGGATAATGACCTAGCAACCTTTGGTGGCGAACGACGCTTATCACATTTTAAACAGGCCAACATTATACCCATTCAATCAGAAGATACCTTACAAGCAAGATTAACAGCCATTCAAGATAGCGGTGGATTTAGTCTAACTTTTTTGACGCCAACAATTTTTGAGCAGGGTTATTTACCTGAATGGATTAATGAAGATGATGAAGGTAACTTAACAGGGGTATTACCTGAAACCAATGTTAACGTTAGGTTACGATCCGCCGCCATAGACCGCTGGCAAGGTGTTTCGGGTTGGGATTCTATTTTGTGGAAACCCAAAGCTACACGCAGAGCCGTTTGTGCCGGTTCAGTCTATTGGTTTGAGCTGTTAGAGGCCAATAAATTAACCGCTGAGCTGTTGCAACAATTGGAACAGTGGCAATGGGCTGATAACCCACAAGACCGACATGACGGCTTTGGTTCAGTACTGATGTGTGCTTGGCGAGCCATTTAATAAGTCGAAAAACAGTATTTACCTAATTTTAAGAGAGGAATTAACTATGGAAACCCGGATATTTCACCTACAAAACCTATCGGCTTTACACGTTGGCACAGGGCAAGGCGTGAGCATTGTTGATTTGCCAATTATGCGCTCCAAAGCTACCAATTTACCCATTGTTCCGGGGTCGGCCATCAAGGGCGTGTTGCGCGATGAATTAGAGATAGCAGACAGCCACAAAAGAATTTTATTCGGTCCACCACCTCAAGATGCCGATGACTATAACAACGTACACGCTGGTGCAATAGCCTTCGGCGATGCCCATTTATTACTGTTGCCCATTCGCTCATTTGCCGGCACAGTCGCCTATGCCACCTGTCCGTATATTTTGCGACAGTATAAACGTGATATGAGTGGCAATTGGGATATTCCCACCACAACGAATAACCAAGCGGTAGTAGCGCAAAATTCAAAATTACTGGTTAGCAATAGTGAAAAAATAGCCTTAGAAGATTTAGATATTAAGGCGAATAAAGACAATGCTACTGATAGTTTGGCAGATATCATTGTCGGGAAACTTTACCCCGATGCCACACAAGATGCCGAAGCTTGGCGCACACAAGTCAAACAACGTTTTGTGGTTTTACCCGATGATATTTTTTCTTTCCTAGCTGACACCGCAACCGAAATCCGCACGCGCATTCGTATCGATCAAGAAACGCGAGTTGTCAAAGAGGGGGCTTTGTGGACAGAAGAAAATTTACCGTCAGAAACCGTACTATGGGGCGTGATTGGTGTAAGCGCTTCGCGCAAAAAAGATGCCCCGCGAACCGCTGAGGACGTTGCCAACTTATTGCCAACTAGCGAACAAACCATTCAAATAGGTGGCAAGCACACGGTTGGGCGTGGTTTATGTCGCTTGTTGGTGAGCGCTCCCGATACAGCTAACAATCAATCACAAGGTTAAGGAAGCGTTATGGAAATCCGCACACATAAATATGCCAAAGCCGCTTATCCTTTGATCGAAGCAGTTAAAGACAGCGATATTGAATCCAAATACCGCACCCTCGCACTTAACTTTCCCACGATGATTATGCAATCGGGTTTGATGCAAGCCATCGGCTTTTTACAGGCCAAAGGCAAGCCCGAACACCAGACAATGTTGCAACACATGGCTAACTTATTGGGCTACCACACTGGTGAACAAGCCGATATTGAGCGGTTAGAAAATGCCATTCTTAGCTCTGATATTACGAAATACCAGTTACTCACTCGAAAAGCTTTAAATGCCAGTGGCTGGCTGAAACGCTATACTCAAGCATTATTGAAAAGCGAAAGTGGTAACGAACGGCAAGGAGATGAATGATGCCACATTTACTGATGCGAGAAAATTTCAAACAGCTGGTCACTCGCTATACGGTTGATGATGCCCATGCAGGTATCTTAATTCAAAAAGGGTTAAGACAATGGGAAGACGGGGAAAAACCAATTAAAGGTAAGCTCGTCAGTACCATCGCCAATATATCACCTAATGATTTATATCTACTGGCATTCAATCGCTGGCTAAAAACTACTTATAGCGAGGAAGATGACGCAACCTTTGCCCATGTAAGTGCCAAAATTGCAGGCCGACTTTACACGGGTTTGTCTGAAGGGAGCACCTTAGAAACCGGTGTTACCACACATCACAGCTACGGCATGCCGGTGCTATCAGGCTCTAGCATCAAAGGTGCGGTGCGTAGCTATACGGAACAGCTTTTTGCCCAGCGTGATGAAAACGGAAATATTAAGTACTCCGGAAAGGCTAACAATCGAAAAATAGTAATACAGGAAGATAAACAAAAAATACTAAATATCCTGTTTGGCAAAGACAGCGATGATGAGGATAATCAAGCTGATGCCGGTTATATTATTTGGCATGATGCCTGGTGGATTCCCGCTATTACCAAAAAAGGTGAACTGGCGAGGAATGCAAACAACAAGCCTTTTGCAGAAGAAGTTGTCACCGTTCATCAGCAAAAATACTATCAGGGTGAGCTAAATCAAGCATTAGATATGGAAAGCCCTGTACCCAATCAACAATTAGCGGTGCAAGGTGGATTTTATTTCGTACTAGAAGGTGATGCAAAATGGGTGCAATTTGCCAAAATGCTTTTAGAAAAAACTTTACAAGAGCACGGAATGGGAGCGAAAGGTTCATCGGGATATGGGTATTTTATCTTGGATGAAGATCTAGACGAGAACATCCGCCACCGGGGTAGTCTTATCACTGATGTGACTGACCCAGATGATAAATATGGTGCACTGAAGAAAGAGATTAGAGGAATGAATTCTGATGCTCTTGTACAGTCTTTGAGTAGAAATAAAGCAGCTTTTTTCAGAAAATACGGCTTGTCGCATACAGATGAGAATGATTGTGCCACTGTTGTTAATATTATTATGGCAGAAGAAAGGTGTTGTAAGTTTGTAAATGAGTGGGGACAAAGTAACGCTCACAATGCTAAAAGAGCTTATACATTTATTCAAAAATATTATGAAGCAAGCCAATAAAATAGCGTTATTCTAACCTGCATTATTCAAGCCAAATCAGGAAATGTCTCAATAGCCGTTTGATATTTGGCTTGTTCGAGCAAGTAAATATTGAGTGTCGGCAGATGTGGATTGATATGGCTAAATGCTTGATAAGCCGCGATCATCGTATTCAACGCATCCATTTCGGAAAGTCGCCAGCCGCCTGCTAAAACGGTGGTCGCCAATTGCCCGATGCCTTTTTGTGCCGTTAGCGATAACGCTGAAGTTAAAGCGCGGCTGATAATTTGACATTTTTGCTCGGTATCCAAATTGTCGAGATGATGCAAAGTTGAGGCAATTAGCGCATAGCCGTAAGGGCAATTTTCCTCTTCAGCCAGGCCTTCGTCAATGGCATAACACCGACTTTGTCCCAATGGTATTGGATAGGCAATATCTAAAGCTCTTCCCAGCATTCGGGGTATAAGCGGGCAAAAGTACGGGCAATATTGCCTTCCATACCGTTGGCCGCCCCGTCAACGGTTAGTAAAACGGCTTTTTCTTGTCCTGTAAAAATAGAGTGATGTATTAGTTGAATAGACATGGATAGCGTTTTCCTTTAATTACTGCATAACTGACGGTTTTTTAGCGAATGATGTGCATTAACCGCCGCCAGCGTTGCGGATCCTGCTGCAAGCCGGATTGCTGCCAAATACCCAATTTTTTACGCTTGGCAGTTTGCATGGCTTGCAAATATTTTTTCGGCGGATGATAACGCCGATAGACACGCACATGCCCGGCCTGCAATAACGCTAATGCTACCGATTGCTTATCCATACTATAAAGTGTTGCCAAATGGCGGTTATAGATATCCCGCCCATTGAGTACGGCAATAAACTCCTGCTCCAATAAATCGGCTAATGCTGCTCTGGCCGCTTCACCCCACGGCAATTGTTTACTTTCCGGTGCGTCAATATTTTCCAGGCGTAGTGATAACGGTTTTGTATAGGGCGGGCAAATCGCCTTGACAGTATCTCCGTCAATCACCCTTATCGTCTGACAAATCAGTCGTTCTTTGGTAACCGAAGTGTGATTTTCTAATGGAGGACTTGCTGAGAAGTAGCTGATAATTAACACTATCAGCACACTACCCAGCAAATAAGCGGCTTTGCCAAAGAAAAAAGTAGCTAATTTCATACAAAGAAACCGATAACGGCATGGTTACCCATGGTTATCGGTTTTATTTGCTTTAAGGTATAATTAGCGTTAAAAGATTAACCGCTAATAGCAACTTTGCCTAATGAGTCATTAATACGTTCACGCATTTCTTTACCGGCGCGAAAGTGAGGAATGGCTTTGGCTTTCACTTGTACCTGTTCACCGGTTTTAGGATTGCGTCCTTTACGTGATTTGCGATGATGCAAAGAAAAACTGCCGAACCCACGAATTTCCACGCGGTCGCCGGCTTCCAATGTATTGCAAATCTCTTCAAAAGTGGTGTAAACCGCCGCTTTTACATCCTTATTCTTTAAATGTGAAAACTGAATACTCAAATTTTCAATCAATTCTAGTTTTGTCATTTTTAGTTACTCGCTTTAATTAAAAAAAGTTTTAAGAAGTCATAAAAATATAGCCAATACGATGACGGATTCATTTGACGGTGACAGCGATAAGCAGAACTTATCACTGCCTCCGCCTAACTTAGTTATCTTTTAATTCTTTAAAAATATCACCTAAGCTGGTATGACTGGCATTGCTTTCGCTACGCATATAGTCTTTAATTGTCGCTTTTTCTTCGGCACTGTCTTTGGCACGGATTGATACAGATACCCGTTTATTTTTGCGGTCAATATGAATAATTGCCGCTTCAATCTCCTGGCCTGCATCCAGCTTATCAGTCAGGTCTTCTACGCGCTCATGCGAGAATTCGCTGACACGTAATTCACCCGTAACACCCTCAGCCAGTTCAAGCGTGGCAATTTGCGGATTAACTTCGCTAACCGTGCCTTTTACTATACTGCCGCGGCCGTTACTTGCCAGGAAAGTTGAGAACGGGTCTTTATCCAATTGCTTGACACCCAGTGAAATACGCTCGCGTTCGGAATCAATTGCCAAAATAATAGCTTCGATTTCCTGGCCTTTGCTGTATTCACGTACGGCTACTTCACCGGCTTGGTTCCAGGATAAATCAGATAAATGAATCAAACCGTCAATGCCGCCTTCCAGGCCGATAAAGACTCCAAAGTCAGTAATTGATTTAATTGCCCCTTTAACGGTATCACCTTTCTGATGATTATTGGCGAAATCAATCCACGGATTAGATTGACACTGTTTCATACCTAATGAAATACGCCGGCGTTCTTCATCGATTTCCAATACCATCACTTCAGTTTCCTGACCGATAGAAACAAATTTACGCGGATTAACGTTTTTATTTGTCCAATCCATTTCAGAAACGTGAACCAGACCTTCCACGCCGTCTTCGATTTCAACAAAGCAACCGTAATCGGCGATATTAGATACTTTACCAAAGTGACGCGTTCCAACCTGATAACGGCGGGCCAAATCAGTCCACGGATCTTCACCCAGCTGTTTCAAGCCTAATGAAACGCGATCACGCTCTTTTTCAAAACGTAGTACTTTTACTTCAATCTCATCACCGATGTTAACAACTTCCGATGGGTATTTGATACGTTTCCACGACATATCGGTAATATGCAGCAGACCGTCAACACCGCCTAAATCAATAAATGCCCCGTAATCGGTCAGGTTTTTAACGGTACCTTTAACGGTATCGCCTTCTTTTAAGTTCGCCAATAACTCTTCGCGCTCGGCTTGGTATTCAGACTCGACG
>PDWI01009612.1_pt1 | contig 11408 bp, 9 predicted proteins | sample 1430891 | NCBI WGS metagenome assembly PDWI01 (sample SAMN01162508, study PRJNA174530) | Oral metagenome, whole genome shotgun sequencing project. | biome: Marine environment; feature: Marine mammal; material: Swab sample of the gingival sulcus; isolation source: swab sample of gingival sulcus... | reverse complement strand
CAAGACGATTATTATCACCGTATGCTTTACGGACAAGCTAAGCTTATTTCAGAGCGTTTAGATGTTGGTGATGAATACGGAAAACTTACTAAAATTTATTCAATAAATATAGTTTATTTTCCTCTTGGAGTAGGCAAGGACTATGTTTATATTAGCGATGGTAATTTTAGAGGCTTACACTTAAACGATGAATTAGAACTTTCTGAAAAACAAAAAAGATTATATAATGCCGAAAAGGTAAGAGATTTATTTACTCAATATTACATAATAAAAGTAAATACATTTGACGATGTAGCTGAAAATAACTTGGATGAATGGATTTACTTCTTAAAGAACAATGAAATAAAAGATGATTTTAGGTTTAGAAAAAGCAAAAGAAGTATTACGTATTGACAATTTATCTCCTGAAGACAAACGTGCATATGAGATTTTTGTTAAAAATCAACGTATACACCAATCTGAAATAAATACCGCCTATACCGATGCAGAATATAAGTTTGAAGAAAAATTAAATGCAGAACGCAAACGGAAAGAAGAAGCAGAAAAAAGAGAAAAAGAAGAGCGTAAACAAAAAGAAGAAGCAGAGGAAAGAGAAAGAAAAGAGCGTAAACGAAAAGAAGAAGCAGAGAAAAGAGAAAAAGAAGAACGCAAACAGAAAGAAGAAGCAGAGAAAAGAGAAAGAAAAGAGCGTAAACGAAAAGAAGAAGCTGAGAAAAGAGAAAGAGAAGAACGCCGACAAAAAAAAGAAGCTCAAATAAAGTTTGCTAAAAAAATGTTAAAATACAACGAAACAATAGACGAAATAAAAAAGGAAACAGGATTAACCGAAGAAGAAATAAGGAAACTGATATGATACGGTAGTATATCATAAAGTGTGTAAGTTCTGATTTCAGCGTTGAACTAATTCAACTCTGAAATCAGATTTTTTATTTTTATAACAATTTAAATTACACCTTATAAACAAACACAAACTTTTAATCTTCTAATATTCAGTATTTTATGGTTTTTGACTTTTATAAATATCACCAATTTAAGATTTTTCAATATAGTAAATTTAGTATATATAATTACTAAAGGCTCTAAGGGCTAAAAGCCACAGGTTTTACACTAAAAATAAATATAAACTTTCATATAATAATGATATCAAATTTTAGAAAAAGATATTATATTTGCGCGCTAATTTTTAAATTATCAAAAATGAAACACAACGTAAAATTTTATTTTCTAGCCTTATTCTTAATGTTTATAGGCTTACAACAAAGCATGGCACAACAAAAAGAATATATACCCTTAGTGCCCTTAGAAGAAAACACTCAAAAACTATATTTTTATCGTTTGGCACTACCTGTTGAGAAAGGTTATTATGCTACTTTTTTCAACAACGATGAAAAAAAAGTATTTGAATTTTGGAATAATATTGAAATCTATCTTAACAACATTTTTATTCGTGATTTAGGAATTAAATTTCAAGTTATTAAAGACAAAAAATTAATTGTTACCAATGCTACAGTTATTCCCTCAAGCTTTTCAGCTAGTGCTATTGTAAAAACTTAGGGTACAATAGAATTAAATAATTTAATTGGTGAAGAAAATTACGATGCCGGATTATGGCTTGCTCGTTACAATAGTTTTGATGCCGGCTTAGCTCTAAGAGGAGGAGTGTATGAAAAAATTCGTAAAGGGGCAGCTACATCTAGAATCTATCAATGGAGTACTATTGCTCATGAATTAGGACATTTATTTGGAGCCTCACATACAGGAGTGAAGGAACAAAAAGGTTCTATAACAACTGAACCTGAACGAGGACAATCTATATTAAGTTATAATGGAACAAGAAAGTTTTTTTCTTTGCATACAATAGCTCAAATCTGGGAACGACTAAAAAAACAACCGTATTATTCCAATACTGAAAAAACTCAAATTGTAGATACTTACAAAATGAATGATAACATTATTTATACCGATAAACTAAATATTGTTTATGCAAAAGAACAAAATATTGAAGTTCCTGTTATTGATACTGAAACATTAGAAACAAAGAATTATCAAATCCCCAAAGGTACTTATTTTAGTTTATTTGTACCTACAAAAGAAAAAAAAGATAATTTTAGTTATTTGGCACACCCAAAAACACAAGTAGATCCACAATTTATCTCAATGCAGGCTAGTGCTTCACAGCGCATCGATTTTCAAGAAAAATACAGCTATGCAGGAGGATTTGAGTTAGGAAGTAAACCAACTATGAAAGTTGGACATTATCCTATTACTTTAGCTATTTCGAATTATGATGCTACAAAAGATGTTGCTCCTGTTTATGGAACAAAAGATATTGAAGTAGAAGTTGTAGATTCTGAACCATTTAAATACATTGGTGGCGTTGGTGCTATTGAAAGTGCAGGAAAAATAACAACTATTCGTTGGCAAACGGGTGGAACACTCTTCCAAGATAAGAAAATACGAATTACAATGTCAGATGATTACGGAAAAACATTTAAATATGTATTAGTTGACGAAACCGAGAATGACGGAGAATGTGAAGTTATTTTACCATATATTAAGGTAGATAAAAAAGATGTTGGTTTTGAAGAAAAACTAAATCCGTGTTTAATCCGATTAGATGTCATAGGTAGTATCGCTTATGCTATTTCTAACTTTAGCCCAAGAAATCAATGGGGAAAATTTCAAGGTGGTTTTTCTTTAACTAAACATGTAGAGTTTAAAAACACACCTAAAACTGAATTAAATGTTAAAACATTATCCGAAGTACCAAGCGACAAAGGTTCTGTTACTGCCTATGTTAATGGTATAGAACAAGATGTTATTTATGAAACAACTCCCGAAAAAACATTTAGCGATGGTAGTAAATTAATTCGTAGAATCTGGAAAACGGAAGACAAAAGATTTAATTTTGCCACAAAGCATTATTTTGCTTTTGAACAAAAAGTTTATATAGGTAAAAAAACAAATCAAGATGATGAAACAGATAATACTATAACATTTGTTCATAGAATTGAAAATAAAAATCAAGAATTATATCCTAATCCTGTAAAAAATATTTTGCATATAAAGAGAGCAAAAGCTAATAAAAAAGTAACTATTTACTCTATTGACGGTCGCACGCTTATTGAAAAACAAACTGATGCTGACGGTAATTTACAAATAAATATGCAACATTTGAAAAATGGTCTTTATATTGTTAAGATAGATAATAAGGTTTGGAAAATTCAAAAAATATAACTCAGCCCCCAAAGGTCTTAGAGACCTTTGGGGCTTTTATTGAATATATTTTCGATCATTTATTACTTCTCGAACAGCCTACAAGTCTTAAAAGTTGCTTAATAGAGTTACAGGAATTATCTGTAAAACACTAAATAGGAATTAGTAATGGTATTTGCACTGTAGTAATTTTGATTTTCAGATTAAAAATAGATCTGAAAGCCGAAGTCGGAAATTGAGCGGCAATATTTGATGTAAACAAATCAGTTATCATTAACCACCTATCTCTAATAAAAATATAAACAAATAAAATATTAAAAGTCACTTAGTTATTTAACCGTTACACTAACTCTAAAACCTATTTCGCTAATATTATTCGACATGTTTTTTGCATCGTAATTAGTTATTTTAATATTATTAACAGGACATTTTTTTGTATTTATCATATAGTTATATAATTTATCGTTCCGTGATTTCACATTAGCAACTAATTCTTTCTCTAATTCTGGCAAAGGAATTATCTTTTTTATTTTATCATTAAAACTTATACTGTCAACAACTAAAGAACTGTCGGTTTGTAAACATAATTGATTCACATAATTTACAAACAATGAATCTTTATCATTAATTTTTGACCAATTAAATTTATTTGAAATATTATTTTCCTTAATATATCTTTGCTTAATAATTTTATCTGCAATAACTTTTAGAGCTTTATTTTTATTGAATTCTTGACGGAAAACAAAACATAAACTTTTCTTTTTATTAATTAGTTCGGCAATTTTATCTAATGAATTGTAATCTTTTTTTGATAAGCTATCAGAAGCATAAGACAAAGGAATAAACTCTATTTGTTCGGCAGAACCTCCTACCATTTTTGCTAAAATATTAAAAGGACTGGCTGCTGTTTTAATAACAAACTTTGTTAATGTTCTCATAATAAAACGTCCTAATTTAAAATCAGGCGATGACGGATTACCTGACACCGGCAAATCAATATTTACATCCCCTTTGGGATTCGAAAGAACATTTATAGCTAATTTTAAGGGTAAAGAATAAGCTGTTGAATCTTTTGTTTTTTCTCCTAACTTAGGTTTTTGAAGACTTATTTTATTACTGTTTTTTAATTTATTGGGAACCATATCTATCTTACAATCGTAACTCAATGATCCCGAACTGATAGGATATCCCAAATAATATTCACTATATGGTGAAAAACTATAAAGTTCCAAATGACTTATTTTTCCGTCAAGTTTCAAGTAATGCGGATTATTAACATTAAACAACACATTACCTTTTACATCACCATCGTTATTTAAGTTACATTCAAATTTTGTTTTTACCGACTCACTTGATGACGCCAATTCGTAAGTGGTAGCATTAATATCTCTTATAGAATAATTAAACAACCTATTTAATGTACTATCTGCAAAAATTAATACACCATCATTAATACTAAATTTACTTATACTATATTTTATAGATTCACTGTTTTGTAAGTCTTTGTTTTCATTTTCAGTATCAACACTAATTGTATCATTCAAAGTCGGTTCTAAAAAATAACTCCAATTATTACTGTTTTTATTTAAATATGCATAAATCTTTGGTGATTTAACACTAATATTTTTAAATGAATAAAGTGATTTACTGTAATTTATATTTTCCATTTCGGCAGACATATTTGACGAAGAATATAATTTCAAATTTCTATCATCCTCAATATCAACACTATCAACATTAATTTTCCCTGACAAAATCAACTTTTCAGCAGCAGATAATTTTCCTTTTATATTTACATCGGCATTTATCAAACTTTGAAGTTTACCTATATTCAAATAATCGGTTAAATATATTTTAAATGTATCGGTATTAAAATTATTTACTTTAACATTTATATCATATTCATCCTGTAAAGAAATAAGTTTCCCGTTAGTTTTTATAATAGCCGTATCTTTCTTATTAATTATATTACATTCGGAACCAAAAAAATGCGGCATATTATCGTTATCGGAAGTAATTTTATATAAATCAATATTTATATTTATCAAATCAGTAACAAAAGGATTAGTAAAGGTACTATCTATAAATCGCACTCTCGATTGTGTAATTAATGTAGTATCAACTCTGAAAAATATTTCTTGATTGACTGTGGTGTCTTTAACAAAAAGGGAATCTGCATTATTAGTTACAGTAGAATCAGTTAATAACATAGGCTGAAAAAAATACTCCCAATTTATATCTTTGGAATTAATAAAAGTAAATACATTGGCACTATCAATTTTAATTTTATTAATTGTGTAATTCATTTTCTTTATATCCAAAGAATTTATGTAAGTACTTACTTTTTTAGCATTCAACAATTCATTATCTTTATTATCAATTATTGCAACATTGTTAGCTTCAACATAACCGTTAATAACAATATCTTCAAAATCTTTTGTGCTTCCTTTTATTAAAATATCGGATTGCAACAATGCTTTAAGTTTCGAAACATTTAAATATTCTTTAGCATAATCTACAAAATTGTTTAGCTCAATATCTTTTGTAATAATATTAATGGAGTAAGTTTCTGTTTTTCGATTTGACTCTGCTTGTATTTTCACCCTACCTTTTTCGCCTATATTAAATCCAACCCCGGCATTACTTTGAGCATCATCCCATGCAATAAGAGGAAGACTTAAATCTAAATTATCTACACCTAAACGAGAATTAACTATTTTATCATAAAATTTAAAATATCCATTCTTTACTTTTATATCTTTAATGCTAAATTTTAAATTCTCACTATCGGCGTCTTCTTTTGTTTCTAAGCTATCTGGTTCCGATAATTTTGTAATGTCGGTAAAATTATAAATATCATTTTCCTTTGTAATAACTACTCGGGGATTTATTAATGATAAATTATCTATTGCATATTCTTTTTTAAATAAAGGCCAAGGATTAAAATTAATTACAAACTCCGAAAAATAAACAAAAGTATCCACCTCGTTTTTCTCATACAAAACAAAATCATTAGCTGCAACCTGCAATTTCAGATAATTAATATGAAGTTCTTTTAATGCAATTTTTCGACCGATTAATTCTTGACTATTATTTATTGCATAATTTCGTAATATGGTTGAAACAAAAAATAAAAATATAAGTATTATTAATGCTATTCCTATTAATAATTTCTTTTTCATTGTAGAGTTTATTGTGTATTAATTTAATTATAAATTTTGCATTTTGACATAAATAAACCATGAACCCATTTAAACTTTTTTCAGTAAATTTTCTTTCTTCTATGGTTTAAATATTATTTTTATACCGGTAGTTTATTCTATGAATGATTAGTGATGAACGATAGGTTATAATTCCTTTGGCAACTATAATTTTAGTGAAAAACCTAATCTTTTTATTAAAAAGCTAACAACTGCAATATTTCTAAAATCAGAAAATTACAAAGCCCATCTTATAAACAAAAAATTTAAATCACTTCTATCAGCTAAAAGCAAATAACCAATAGCTGATAGTTGTTTTTTTTATCTCATATCAATAACATCAACATCGGGATTTGCTTTTGTATCAAACTCAAACATTGATGATGGCATTTCAATATTTTTTTCTGATTTCTTAATTTTAATTGTATATGTATTCCCGTCTTTTCCTTGTTGCATAATTACAGAAGGCATCAATTCTTTTTTATCAATCCATAAACGAATACGAGAATATGGTTTATCTTGTTTTATCGGAAATAAATCTATAACATAATTTAATTTACCATTTTTATTTTCTTCTTTTTTAAATAACTGTTTAAATCCTTTATTATACATTGTAAATATTTTTGCAGGATTCAATGAGCTTTCATCATCTTCTTCGGGAACATCAATATTAACTTCTTCGGAATCTATATTATGTGTCCAAACAGTTTCTCCGTTAAAATAAGTATCTACCCCCATTAAACTAACCTTATATTTATTACCTTTTAACCAAATAACTCCCTGATAAGTTTCATTTATATCATTAGCTTTATTATTTAATGAGAAATCAAATTCTGATTTAATCGATGATAATTTTTTAATATTTGCACTTACATCGTCTAATATTTTTTTAGCTTTAGCATCTTGCTGTTGTCCCAATGCAAAAAATGGAACAAACAATAATAACAAAAATATTTTTTTCATAATAATATTGTTTTAAAAATTAACCAAACAAATTAGTCAAAAATAATACCATTAATTATAAAAACATTATATTTTTTTAGAATGTTACATAAAAACAATTACATTTGCAGACTGTTATCTTAATAAAACAAATTTATAAATAATCAAAATGAAACTTTTCATACCCAAAAACTATAAACCGGTAATTGATACCAAACAAACAGAAACTGCAATAAAAAGCGTAAAAGATTTTTTTCAATTAAACTTAGCGGCAGAGCTTCGTTTAAGTAGGGTTACCGCCCCTCTTTTTGTAATGTCGGGAACAGGAATTAATGATGATTTAAATGGAACCGAACGCTCTGTTAAATTTCCTGTAAAAGAATTATCTGATGCCAAAGCCGAAGTGGTACATTCTTTAGCAAAATGGAAACGTCTCACCCTTGGAAAACTAAATATAAAACCCGGTTACGGACTATATACAGATATGAATGCCATAAGAGCCGACGAGGAATTAACTAATATTCATTCGTTATACGTTGATCAATGGGACTGGGAGCAAACTATTTCTGAAAAAGATAGAAATATTGATTTTCTAAAGAAAACCGTAAGAGGTATTTTTCAGGTTTTAAAACGTACCGAGTTTTTTATCACTCAACAGTACCCTAAATTAACTCCTCAACTACCCGAAGAAATTACATTTATTCATGCTGAAGATTTAGCTGAGAAATATCCCGACTTAGATGCTAAGCAAAGAGAAACTAAAGCTGCTAAAGAATACGGTGCCGTATTTATTATTGGTATTGGAGGCGTTATTGAATCTATTGGCGAGAAACACGACGGTAGAGCTCCCGACTACGACGATTGGTCTACTCCTACTTCTGATAAATACAAAGGACTAAACGGTGACATTATTTTATGGAATCCCGTATTAGAAAGTGCTTTTGAAATTTCATCCATGGGTATTCGCGTTGATAAAGATGCTCTTCTGTATCAATTGGAAATTTGTGGCGAAAGCGAACGCCAATCTCTTTATTTTCATCAACAATTATTACAAGATAAAATTCCTTTATCAATAGGTGGAGGTATTGGTCAATCGCGCTTGTGTATGTATTTTCTTCAAAAAGCACATATTGGCGAAGTTCAAGCCAGCTTATGGACTGACCAAATGCTTGAACAATGCGCACAAGCAGGAATTCCTATCATGTAATCAAGGATATAAAAACATGAATAAAATTGAAATAACAGTATTAACAGATAATCTATGTAACAATGCAAAATGTATTGCAGAGCATGGATTATCTATCCTGTTGGAAATAGGAAATAAAAAAATATTATTCGACACAGGACAAACAAATTTGTTATTTCATAATGCAATCCAATGTCAAAAATCTCTTAATAACATTGATTTTCTGATTCTAAGTCACTCTCATTACGACCATGTAGGTGGAGTAAAAAATATTTTAGATGTAAATCCTAATTTAAAAATCATTGTAAAACAAGATATTTTTAAAGATAAATGGAGTACTTCGAAAGGTTATTTACGTAGAATTGGCGGAGGATTAGAAAATTTATTAAATAAATATCCTAACGAAATCATTTTTATAAATGAAAAAACCGAAATAATTAACGGAGTATTTATTGAACCTAATATTTCAAAAATAGATAAATATAATTTCATAGACCCTAATCTGCTTTTTGTTGATAACAATAAATTAACTACCGATATATTCTCCGATGAACTGTTTTTATACATTAGTAAAAATCATTACAATATAATTTTTTCGGGATGCGCTCACAATGGCATTACTAATATTGTAGATACTGCTTTTAATAATTTTTCAGATAAACATATTGATTTGCTTATAGGAGGAACTCACCTTCAAAGAGCTGAAAAACAAGATGTTATTTCCGTTGCTGAACAACTAAAAAAATATAATATCAAGTTGGCTGCTTTTAATCATTGCACAGGTGAAAAAAATATTGAATATCTTCAAAATGCAGCACAAAAAGTAATATATGCAGGAGCCGGAAGTAAATTTAATTATGAAATTAATTAAAAAAGCATTACTTTTGCCACCGATAATTTGAAATATTCTTTTATTTCAACGACAGTTCATTTACACCATCCTGTCGAAAAATAAAACTAGGGTAATACTACAAGTTAACTCATACAATAAATTATTTTAAGTATTCGAGTTTAATATGCACAACCTAAGTTGCTGTTTTCTTTATGTATTTTCCTGTTTTAAAATATTTGAATATTATTAAATTTTAGGTTTAATTGATTAAAAATTAAAGAAAACATGAAAAAAGCGGTAGTCTTATTATCGGGAGGTTTAGATTCTGCCATAGCATTATACCTTGCAAAAAATAAAGGTTTTGAGGTTCATGCCATGTCTTTTGACTATGGTCAACGTCATAATAAAGAACTTAATAATGCAAAGGCGTTAGCCCGAAAATTAAATATAAAAGCACATAAAATAGTTAAATTAAACTTGGGTGATTTCGGAGGCTCTTCGCTTACCGATACAAATATGGAAATCGAAGATGGAAATATAAACAGAAATGATATTCCGATAACATACGTTCCGGCTCGCAACATGGTGTTTCTTTCAATTGCAGCATCATATGCCGAAACTATTGAAGCTCAAGATATTTTTATAGGGGTAAGCGAAGTTGACTATTCGGGTTATGTAGATTGCAGAGCCGATTTTATTCAAGCCATGGAAAACGCAATAAATAAAGGTACGGTAATGGCTGCCGAACACAATAAAAAAATCACTATCAACACTCCATTTATTAATATGACCAAAGCCGAAGAAATTAAATTGGGAGTTGAGTTAGGAGTTGACTTTTCTCTAACTTGGTCATGTTACAAAGGAGGTGAAAAACCATGTAATACATGCGACAGTTGCTTACTTAGAGCAAATGCTTTTAAGCTGGCGGGAGTTATAGACCCTACGGTTATTTAGTGTCAAGAATAAAAATCCGATTAACGAATTACTATTTACTTAATTCTTTTTAGATAAGCTCTATTTAATAACTTTTATAATAATATTTTATTTTTAAAATAAATGATAACAGAAAAATTAATTCTTACTAACGAAGCATTGTTCCCTATTACACATGATGAAACAGGAAAACTACGAAAAAAAATTCCCAACACGGGTTTTTCTGTATCAGGAACTATTCAAGGTGAAGGTAAATTACTTGGAACACCTTCTTTGTTTTTACGTTTAAGTGGTTGTAACTTACGCTGTATATGGAATATAGAAACCGGAGGTATAAGTCGTTGCGATACGGCATATAGTGTTTTTAAAGATAAAATAGAGAAAAAAATTATTTCGGTGGATGTTATTTTTAATATGATTAAAAGTAATATTAGAAATATGAATCATTTGGTTATTACCGGAGGAGAGCCAATGTTGCAAGCAAAATATTTGATTCCATTGTGTAAAAAAGTGAAAAATGAATTAAATTTGCATATAACTCTTGAAACAAACGGTACTATTTACAATGATGAACTTGCTAATTATATTGATTTATTTAGTTTGTCTCCTAAGCTGAAAAATTCTATTCCTTCAATAGATAAATTATCTCAATTTGATATTTATAACGAGAAAAAATCTATAATAGCACACGAGCGTAATCGTGTAAATATTGATGCCATTCAACAGTTTAATAATAAGGCAAAAATAAATAATGCTGACATTCAATATAAATTTGTTGTTACAAAAAAAGACGAAGCAAACGAAATTATTAACGATTTCATTTCTAAAATAAAAGGAATTAATAATGCAGATATATTAATAATGCCTTTGGGTTCTACACAACCCGAATTAAATAGAAATTCTAAAGTTGCTCTTCAGATGTGTTTAGAAAATAATTGGCGATTTTGTCCACGAGAGCATATAAATTTGTTTGGTGCTAAGCAAGGTGTTTAAAAGCTAATAAACAATCAGAGTTATATCATTTGTAATTTTTTCATTTATAAAAGAAAAATAAACTCATTTAAACTTTTTTTACAAATAAATCATTTTAATAACTTTA
>PDWI01009211.1_pt1 | contig 11408 bp, 12 predicted proteins | sample 1430891 | NCBI WGS metagenome assembly PDWI01 (sample SAMN01162508, study PRJNA174530) | Oral metagenome, whole genome shotgun sequencing project. | biome: Marine environment; feature: Marine mammal; material: Swab sample of the gingival sulcus; isolation source: swab sample of gingival sulcus... | reverse complement strand
GCGGTATCCCGGTTCTTCCGGGGAGCCCGCGAGCGCTTCCTGACGGCAGGAAGGTCAGCTGACCCGGTACAATGCCGGGGCCGACGGTGATAGTCCGGATGAAAGAGGATGAGACAGCTTTAGAATGCTGCGATTTCTATTCGCTGCGTTTCCCTTCCGACGCCTCCATCCAGTTGGATGCCTTGCGCTTTCTGTCTTTTCTTCCGCCCTGATTCTGGTTTTCTATTTTTTATGGAGAGTTGCCATGAATCAGTCCCTTCTTGATCAGTTTGGTTCACCCCTTGAGCGTGTCGAAGCAGCGCTGGATGCCTTGCGTGCTTCCAAGGGAGTGCTTGTTACCGATGACACAGACCGCGAGAATGAGGGCGACCTCATTTTTGCTGCCGAGTCCCTGACGCCACCCCAGATGGCCATGCTCATCCGTGAATGCAGCGGTATTGTCTGCCTCTGTCTGCCCGAGGAAAAGGTGCGTCGGCTGAATCTGCCCATGATGGTCAATAAAAACGAAAGTACCTACAATACGGCCTTTACCGTCTCCATTGAGGCAGCTCATGGAGTTACGACTGGAGTTTCCGCAGCGGATCGCATAACCACCATTCAGGCGGCCATTGCCGATGATGCTACTCGTGAATCTATCCACACGCCCGGCCATGTCTTCCCCCTGAAAGCCTGTCCAGGTGGTGTGCTGGAACGTCGAGGACATACCGAAGCAACTGTTGACCTTATGCGTCTGGCAGGACTCAAGCCTTACGGCGTACTTTGTGAAGTAACCAACCCCGATGGAAGCATGGCTCGACTGCCGGAAATAGTGGCCATTGGCCAAAAGCATGGTTTGCCCGTTCTCACCGTGGAAGATATTGTCCTGTACCGTCAGACGATGCAAAAAGAGGAAGGATAAGAAGGCCTGCATGCAGGCGTAGCTAGACCAAAAAAAAGAGTTTGGTGATTAACCAAACTCTTTGAAAGTACTGGTGCTCCCGGCAGGATTCGAACCTGCGGCCCACGGATTCGAAGTCCGGCACTCTATCCAGCTGAGCTACGGAAGCAGAAGGTATGGTGGGGGATTACTCCTCAATGTGACCGTGTTCGTGGTTCAAGGCCCAGAGAATGAGGCCGAGAGAACCTAGCCCGGTGAGAAGAATAAGACCTGAATACAGCATGGGAGACCTCCTTTAGGTATGTTGAGCGCATTGGCAAAATAGCTGCGTACTATTGTTAAACAAATTTACGGCGTATTCGGTAGCCTCTATTCAGACAACTTTCAATATTTTTTTGTAGAATCAGGTAGAAAATGTCTGATTCAGGGTGATGGGGAAAACCCGTTTCTACTCAGAATGCCCAGAAAAAGCAGGGCTTTTTTGTGGCGAAGAGGTTCTTTGTCTGCCTTGATTTTTTGGCTAAATTGGAACAAGGGGTAGGCTTGTGCGCTTTGCTGTTTTACCTGTTGGGCATGATGCGCGCTTGTCCATCACGTCAATACTTCTGCCTCAAAGGGGTCATATCGTGCGATCCAGACTTTCATCCTCTTTTTTTCTAATCATTGTTCTTCTGAGTTTCCCTTGCTCTGCCAGTACGCAGGCGCCTTTGACCCTGACCCTGAAGGAATGCATTGTCAGGGGGTTACGGGATAATCCCCAGCTTGAATCCCTGCGCAAGGAAATAAGGGCAGCAGAATACGGTATTGATGCCGCTATGGGCCAGATGGGTCCTTCCATGACTGCCTCGTACGGGTATCTTCGTAACGAACATGATTCTCCTGCCCGAGGACTGGAACAAAACGACTGGATGCTCAACCTGAACCTGCATCAGCCTCTTTTTACGGGTTTCCGGCTTCTGAATAATCTGGAAAAATCCCGTCTGATAAGGGATGTTGCCAATGCTCGTTTGGAACAGGCTTCCCAGGCTTTTATTCTCAATGTCCAGCGAGTTTTTCTTACCCTGCTTCAGGCCCGGGAAAATGTTCGCAGTGCCCAGGATTCCCTGATTCGGCTCAAATCCCAGCTTTCAGTGATCAATGCCTTTTATGATGTTGGCTTGCGGCCTAAAATCGAAGTCTTGCAGGCGGAAGTGGATGTGGCCAGGGCGGAAGAACAGCTCCTGGCTTCCCGGATAGCCGTTACAGTTCAGGCCTCCCGGCTAAATACCTTGCTGGCCCTTCCTGTTAAAAAGGAAGTCAACTATGTAGGCTCCCTTGAATTCATTCCCTTTACCCAGGATTTACAGCACTGTCTTCAAACGTCCCTCAAACATCGGCCGGATATGAAGGTCGCTGCACAAAGCATTGCGGTGGCCCAAAAAGAGGCCAAAGGGGTTGCCAGTGGATTTTATCCCCAGGTTGGCGCCGATGTTAATTACTATTCCCACGGTGATACCCCCCGCGTGAACGGTAATGATTATATCAGGGAAAAAGACAGCCATTACTGGACGGCTCAGGTAACTCTTTCCTATCGTTTTTTTGAGTCTGGAGCCAACTACCATACGTGGAAACAGGCCAAGGAAAAAATCGCCGCCCTGGAAGAGGATTACAAGAATTTACAAAATGAAATATCTTTTCAGGTAAAATCCTCCTTTGATACCCTCAAGGAAAGTGTTGAACGTATCGGAGTAACCAAAAAAGCCCTTGGGTCAGCCAAAGAGAGTTACCGTATGGCTAAGGCCAGATATGAGGCTCAAGTGGGAACCAATACCGACGTTCTGGATGCTCAGGCCAAGGTAACCCAGGCTGAAGCCGATAGAACCAGAGCATTGGCGGACTATCAGCAGGCATTGGCCGCATTATACAATGCCATGGGCTTACGGAATATTGATCTGCTGCCCATGTAAGAGTTGCTGCCTCGTCATGTCTCTTTTTTCACCCTTAACGATTTGAAGCAGGAGAACCCAATGACTGACATAGAAATTGCCAAGCCTTTTATCGAGGCCACCCAGAACATTTTGACCTCAATGGCTATGCTGGAATCAAATCCTGGCAAGCCCTACGTCAAAAAGGAGAAGGCTGCCAAAGGTGATGTTTCTGCCATTATCGGCATCACTGGCGAAAGGAATGGAACCTTTGCCATTTCCTTTTCCAAAACCTGCGCTGTTCAGATCGTCAAGCGGATGCTGGGAGATGATATTGAGGATATTATTAATGACGTGCAGGATGCTGTGGGCGAAATATCCAACATGATTTCAGGTCATGCCCGCCTAGGCCTTGCCAACATGGGGCTTAAACTTCAGGGTTCAACACCTTCAGTGGTTATGGGGGACAATCATATGATAAGCCACATGACCAAGGCAGCTGTGGTTGCGATTCCCTTTGAGACGGAATTTGGAAGTTTTGTGGTGGAATTTTGTTTCGAACCAGCTTCAACATCCTGATATATCAAACTATTTCTGGTAAAAAAGTGCTTGTTGTCCTTTGATGGGATGCGGGTTCTTCCCGCTTAGGTGTTCCATCCCCTGAGTTTATGCATGAACGCAACGTCCGATATTAATGAACGGGTCAAGGCATTAATCCTTGATGCCAAAACCTGGGGGAATCGAAAACTTCCTGCGGAATTTGATATGGTGGACATGCCGCTGGAAGGCGTGGCCGCCTATTGGCTCTCTCTTAAAAAGGTTTTGGAGGAAAAGAAAAAAAAACGGGATCTTTTGTTTACAGAAGCCTCGCATACCAAGGAAGTGTATATCCGCCATCTGCTGGAATTATGTACATCTTCACTGGATGAACAGGCCATCCGACGTTTTGCAGCCATTAAACAAGAGGTTATCCTTGCTGATCTTCGGCGTAAGTTCATCCTTATAAGCATTGCTGTTTTGGGAATTTCCGACAGCGAAAATCCCAGAAAAACCATGATTCGGTTTTTGTCCAAGTTCTCCATTTCTCCGGTGTTTGAAGAACAGGTCTTTGAAGTTGCCCAGCTCATCATCGCCAATCTGGACAATGATGAGTTCAATCCCCGCAAGTTTTTATCCCTGCACGTCCGCATGAAGACTGAGGCCATGCTTATTGTTTTGGTGGTGTATTGTCTTCTTCTCCGCCGCAAAGGGCCTGAGGGAATTGACCCCTTCCAGTCGTTTATCCACTGCGATTATTTCATGGAAGGTCTGACCCTCATCAAAGACGGTTTTGACAAGGATTTCATCAAGCACCGTCTTAATCTTCAGCAAAAAGAAATCCTTGAAGAAACCGGCCGCAAGATGGATATGTCCACAGAGCTGGCGTTGGCGTTATCTCGCCAGGTATCCTATGACGATATGTATCTTATTGCCCGGTCGTACATGCTTACCTGACCCTTTTAGGAATTCCCCTTCTTCAGTATTTTCTTCCTGCCCTCTTTCCTTTCCCCTTTGCAGGCTGCTGATGCCGTGTCCATGTTGTGGGAGACGCTCAGCGTGACTACCTTTTTGCCAGAAGACCCAACAAACGGACAGCAACCCAATCCAGAACAAGGGCTGGATTCGCCCGTTTTTCCAGACAGGCAAGGCCGTGGGACAGGATACTTCCCATCCTGTCCCGGGGAAGAGATGGTTGTTGTGCCAGGTAGTGGCTCAAGGCGGTGGATGTTTCGCCTCTGGATGCCAGGAGAACCCCTCGCTGGAGGCGAAGAAGAAGGTGTTGAGCCAGGTTGCCGTCCACATTGTTTTTCTTGCCTGTCCTGGCAAACCAACCTTGTTGTGTGGTCAGAAAATGCAGCAAGGCCGTTTCCCATTCCAGAACATTTTCGGCAACGTGCGTTTGCTGTTTCCAGGGCAGGGTAAGCACAAAACTTCGGGAAACCAGGGTGGGAAGGAGGGTTCCCCGTTGGGGCGCAAGGAGGATAAAGACATTGCCAGGCGCAGGTTCTTCCATAGATTTAAGCAGGACATTGGCAGCAGGAGCGTCCATATTCTGAGCTTCCGCCAGGATGATAACCCGCGTGCCTCTGCTTTGGGGCGGGCGGCTCATAAGGGTTCGTACCTTACGAACATCCTCAATAAGAATCTGGCCTTGCCGGCCATCCAGCACTTCCATGTCCCTGAAAACCTGTTCCTTTACCTGCAAACAAACGGGACAGGTCTCGCAAGGCGCTGAAGGTTCCGGGCAATTAAGCCGGGCAGTCCAGTACAGCCCCAGAGAAAAACGGACGGCACTATCGCCGCCCTCCAGAAGAATTGAGGAAGGCGGGTTCTGGGACAAGGTATCCAGATAGCGGATAATTTTTTCCTGGCCCGCAGGCCGAATCGTGGGAAGGGAAGGTTCCATATGCAAGACAAAAGGGGTTAAGGTGCCAGAAAAAATGTCTGAACGCTGAACAGATATTCCCTGCTGGGTAAAGGTTTTGTCAATGAAGAAGATGGCAGATGGAGAGCGTCCCTTTATTGGGGTACAATTTGCCGTGGTTGCAAACCATCTGCACCTCCAGGAAAGCCTTGACCTTACATTCATCTCCAAGGCAGACGAACGAACTGGATAGACAAGGTGTAAGGGCCGCATCAAAATACCGTCGGCCTTTGTTGTGCTGCTCTGCCTGCTATCCTTTGCCGTTACTTTTTACAGGATTACGCCATGCGCCGAAATATTTATTTCAAAGCTGTTCCCTTTGCCAAGGAAGAGGTAACAATGGCCCTGGAATCCGGGGTAGATGCCATTATTGCCCCTGCCAAGCATGTTCAAGAAATTGAAGCCCTGGGCCGTGTTGCCGTTATTTCTCTGGATTCCATCCTGTTGAAAACATTGACCTGCAAGGAAGATGAGAAAGAGGTCGTCGAGGCGTTGTCCCGTAACCAGCAAACTATTCTGGAAGTGGGTTGGGAAATCATCCCTGTTGAAAATATTCTTGCCCAGCAACCTGGTTTGGGGCTGGAAGTGGATTCATTGGAAAAGGCGCGCGTGGCTGCCGGGATTCTGGAACAGGGAGTTCCCACCCTGGTTGTTCTTCCCAAGGCATTGCCCAGGATGAAGGAAATCGTTCAGGAGATGAAGGTTGCTCAGGGTAAGCTCTCTCTTGAATCCGCAGAAATCGTTTCTGTCAGCCCTGTGGGACTTGGACATCGGGTTTGTGTGGATACCATGTCCCTGCTTCAGACGGGTCAGGGTATGCTTGTAGGCAACACCAGCGGATTTTCCTTCTTGGTACATGCAGAAACCGAGACCAATCCCTATGTTGCGCCTCGTCCCTTCCGCATCAATGCCGGGGGCCTCCATTCCTACGCGCTCCTTCCAGACGACCGTACCGCCTATCTGGAAGAGCTTGTGCCGGGTCAGGACATTCTTGTTGTGGGAGCTGATGGTCAAACCGTTACTGCTGTGGTGGGACGGTGCAAGACAGAGGTCCGCCCTATGCTTATGGTTACGGCAAAAATCGGTGAACGAACGGGCTGCGTCTTCTTGCAAAATGCAGAAACCATTCGCCTGGTTCGTCATGACGGAACCCCGGTGAGTGTCGTTATGCTGCAGCCGGGAGACCGTATTCTCTGCCGACAGGATGTGGCTGGCCGACATTTTGGTATGCGTATTCAGGAAGATATACGGGAATAGGAAAGGTGTATGGACGATGCTTCTGCCAAAGCCCGAAGCCTTTTGCTGACGGAATTACGTCACGCCATTGACAGGGTTGACGCACAACTTCTTGATTTGCTTAACAAGCGGGCAGGGTTAAGCCAGCAGGTGGGCAGGATTAAAAGCAAGGGTTTTTTTCCTGTTCGCAATGCCCAGCGGGAACAAGACCTGCTTGCCCGTCTGGAAGCCATGAATGCCGGACCGCTACCCAATAGTGACCTTTGTAGCATCTACAAGGAGATACTCTCCTCTTCCCGCAGACTTCAAGCGCCCTTTTCCACGGCCACACAAGGCTTGGTCATTGTAGCCCCGCCTTCCAAATCCCTTTCTCACCGCGCCCTTATGTGCGCAGCCCTTTCGCCAGGGTCTTCGCATACTCACAATGTTCTTGCCAGCGAGGATTTGGATAGAACTCGTGAGTGTTTGACATCTCTGGGAGCGACATTTCAGACCATAGACCAGGGCTTCCTGGTTCAGGGGATACCAGAGCGTCATCGAGGGGAAAACGTCATTGATCTTTTTGTGGGAGAATCAGGAACCACGTGCCGACTTATCACCGGACTTTTGGCTGTGTTGAACGGTCGCTTTCACGTTTATGGAAGCGGGAGAATGCACGAGCGGCCCATGAACGCCCTGGTCAAGGCATTATCAATGCTTGGCGTTACCTTTACGTTTCAAGGCAAAGAACAGGCCTTTCCCTTTGAAGCGCACTCCTCAGGGACGTTGCCCGATCATATCAGCGTGAACGCCTCCCAAAGCAGCCAGTTTGTGTCTGCATTACTCTTGGCAGCACCTTGTTCAGGCAAGGAAGTAACCATCTCCCTTGATGGGGATACCCTGGTGTCTTGGCCCTATGTGGCCATGACGCTTCAGGTTATGGAAGATTTTGGTGTCAGCGTTGATGTTCAAGTAAAAAAAGACACCCTCTGGCAGTCTGTGGATTGGCGAATACTTCGGGCTGTCTGCCCGGCCTCTCTACGTCTTGTCGTGCCTGCAACGCCTTACGACAGTCCCTCACCTGACAAGCCATATCTTGTTGAAGGCGATTGGAGCAATGCGTCTTACTTTTTGGCAGCGGGAGCCATTGGCTCCTCGCCTGTCCGGGTAGTGGGGCTTCGTCCCGATTCCGTGCAGGGAGACAGGATTATCCTTGATACACTTGCGAAAATGGGAGCTTCGCCCGTGTGGGATGAGTATGGATGTACCGTGTGTCCGGCATCCCTGAAAGGTCTTGATGTAAACATGGCCTCCTGTCCTGACCTCGTTCCCACGGTGGCCGTGGCAGCGTGTTTTGCCTCCGACCCTACGCGAATCAGAGGGGTCGCTCATCTGCGTTTCAAGGAAAGTAACCGCCTTCAGGCCCTGGCTTCGCAATTACGTTTGGCCGGGCAGGAGATTGAAGAGCTTGACGACGGGCTGACGATTCATCCTCAACCCTTGCAACAACAAAGGCTTTCTTTTTCGTCATATAATGACCATCGGATTGTTATGGGCCTGAGCTTGTTTGGCTGTGCAGGGGTTGAGCCAACGTTTGATAACCCCCATTGTGTAGCGAAATCCTTTCCTGATTTCTGGACATTGTGGGACAAGGTTCTTGCAGCCCAGCCAGCATTGTCAAGGCTAACATGAGACATTACTGGCTCTCTCTGTTATTTCTGTTTTTCCTTTCTTACTTTGAGGATCACATATGCACATACTTGTTACAGGCGCAGCGGGCTTTATCGGCTTCCATCTTTGCCAACGTTTTCTTAAGCAGGGCCATATCGTTACGGGGCTGGATAATCTTAATGACTATTATTCTGTTAAGCTTAAAAAGGATCGCCTGGCCTTGCTTGAAAACCTTCCGGGATTTTCCTTCGTCAAAATGGATTTGGCTGACCGAAAGGCTATGGCTGAACTTTTTGCAACTGGCGGGTTTACCCATGTGGTCAACCTGGCAGCCCAGGCCGGTGTTCGCTACAGCCTAAAAAATCCTTTGGCCTATGTGGACAGCAATATGCTCGGCTTTGCCAATATCCTGGAAGGATGTCGCCATAACGGCATTGAGCACCTTGTGTTTGCCTCGTCCAGTTCGGTCTATGGGCTTAATACCTCCATGCCCTTTTCGGTGCATGACAACGTGGATCATCCCATCAGCCTGTACGCTGCCAGCAAAAAGTCCAATGAACTTATGGCCCATAGTTACAGCTACCTGTATAACCTTCCCTGCACGGGCCTTCGTTTTTTTACCGTGTATGGCCCTTGGGGTCGGCCGGATATGGCACTTTTCCTTTTCTCCAAAGCCATTCTGGAGAAGAAGCCCTTGCAGGTCTTTAATTATGGAAAAATGAAACGGGACTTCACCTATATCGACGATATTGTCGAAGGGGTAGTGCGTGTTACCTCAAAAATACCAACCCCCAATCCGCAATGGAATGCATCCAGCCCAGACCCTGGCTCCGCTCCGGCGCCTTACAAGATTTATAACATTGGCAACAACAATACCGTAGAACTCGGTCGTTTTATAGAGGTCATTGAAGACCACCTGGGCCGCAAGGCCATCAAGGAAATGCTGCCGCTTCAGCCTGGTGACGTTGAAGCCACCTATGCCAATGTGGATGACCTTATGCGTGACGTAGGCTTTAAGCCACAGACATCCATTGAAGAAGGGGTTGGAAAGTTTGTCGCCTGGTATAAAGAGTATTATGGATAAGTTTTTCGATAGGGATGGTGAACGCAGATTGGCGGCCATCGAGACAGGCATGCATTGGCCGCTGCATTGATTTTGCATTGACACCGCTCGTCTCGTCTTCGTATGGGCTTGTGGCGAGAAAATGTTATGGATGTTTCACGTGAAACAATGAGTATCGATTAGCAAGAAAGCGAGGTGGTTGTGGCTCGAACTATTGTTGTTGCAAATCAAAAAGGCGGGGTAGGCAAGACAACGACAACCGTCAATCTGGCTGCATCTCTTGCGGTTATGGAGAAAAAGGTTCTTGTCATGGATTGCGACCCTCAGGCCAATGCCTCCAGCGGGCTGGGGATTGATGTGGATGAACGGGAAAACAATCTCTATACGGCCATGTTTGATCCGACAACGGCTTCCAGAGCCATTTGCACAACAGAACTGCCGTGTCTCCATGTTCTGCCCTCAACCCATGATCTTGTAGGTGCGGATTTGGAATTGGTTGACCAGAAAAAACGGGAATTTTTTATGGCCCGGCTGGTGGACCGCCTTGCTGATGACTATGAGTATATTTTTCTGGACTGTCCGCCTTCGCTGGGGCTGGTAACAGTGAATGCCCTGTGCGCTGCCAGGGAACTTCTCATCCCCTTGCAATGCGAATACTATGCGCTGGAGGGAATCGCTCAGCTCATGAAGACTTACGAGGCCGTTACCAAAAGGTTGAACCCCCATCTGCGCATCATGGGGGTTGTCCTCACCATGTTTGACAAGCGGAACCGGCTTTCTTTTCAGGTGGAACAGGATGTGAGAACCTATTTCCCTGACACCACCTTTGCAACCAAAATTCCCAGAAACGTCAGACTTTCCGAAGCTCCCAGCCACGGAAAGCCTGCCATTTCCTACGATATTCGTTCCACCGGAACTCAGGCATATATTGCTTTGGCCCGCGAGATACTTGGCAGGGGGTGAGAATAACGGCTGAAAAGGGCTGGCAGACCCATGAGGGACGCCATGACAGGGCCTTTTGCTGTGAAGGTTTGACCCTTCAAAAGAGCCTGGCTCTTCTTCCTATTTTTTTTCACAAAAAGGCGTGCAGGAGCAGGAAATTTTATCCTTAAAATGTTGCTTGCTGACTCTGGCCTTGCAGGACTGGCAGGCAAAGCAAGTGAGTCCGCCGATGTTAGCAGCCTTGAGACGAAATTTGCGCGGGTTGTCAGCCATCCAGTCGTCTGTGGAGTTTCCACACAATTCGCAGGTAACATCCATGTCAACCTCATAGGGGAAATCCCAGAAATCCAGAAGCCGGTTCCAGTCATCTATGGGTTCGGGCATGGGCTGTTCGGTTTTTTCAAGGTGCTTATCAATGATGGGCTGGACGTCTTTATGAATAGCAGCCCAGAGTTCTGGGGAAATAAACACGCCGAACATCGTGCCTTGAGTATCATAAAGAGCTGTGATGTCTTTCTTTTTTTTCATGATGCATTTCCTTTACTAGAGTGTGTAAGAGGCTGCCCATACAATGTATGCCACCGGAAGGTGGGAGAGGAAACGGCCTGTGTATGAAATTCAATCAAGGCAGTGATACTATGGGGCAGATCGTTGAAAACAAGGTCGTATAATCATGGTGTTTGAAAAGCAAGGGAGAGCTATGAGCGTCAAAAACAGAGGGCTTGGCAAAGGTTTGGATTTGCTCCTTAAAGGTAGCGAAAACAAGGAGCCAGAGGATATGGCAAAGGTGCAGCAACTTGCTCTGGCGGAAGTTTTTCCCAATCCTTCCCAGCCCAGACAAGAGTTTGCAGAAGAGGCTCTGGAAGAACTGGCGGCATCCATTCGGAGTCAGGGGGTTCTTCAGCCTATTTTGGTACGCCCGGGTGAAGGGGAGCGTTCCGGCTATGAGATTGTGGCGGGTGAGAGAAGATGGCGGGCTGCCCAGCGTGCAGGACTGGAGGTCATCCCCGCCCTGATTCGGGAACTGGACGACAAGGAAGTTTTGGCTATCGCGCTCATTGAAAACTTACAGCGTGAAGATTTAACGCCTGTTGAAGAGGCCCTTGCTCTTAAACGCATCAAGGACGAACTGGAACTGAGCCAGGCAGAACTCGCCCAAAAAGTCGGCAAAAGCCGTTCTGCCGTGGCAAATAGTCTGCGTTTGCTCCATCTTGCTGATGCTATCCAAAAAGACCTTGCTGCAAAAATTATTTCTCCTGGCCATGCACGGGC
>PDWI01009209.1_pt1 | contig 11410 bp, 10 predicted proteins | sample 1430891 | NCBI WGS metagenome assembly PDWI01 (sample SAMN01162508, study PRJNA174530) | Oral metagenome, whole genome shotgun sequencing project. | biome: Marine environment; feature: Marine mammal; material: Swab sample of the gingival sulcus; isolation source: swab sample of gingival sulcus... | reverse complement strand
ATGCCAAGCCCCTTGCGCTGTCCAACAGTATAATTATAGACACCGGTATGCTCTCCTCGCTGCTTACCCGAGCTATCGACAATTTTTCCCCGAATTGGAGCAGCACCTTGCCGCTGCTGGAGAAAGCTGCCTACCGTTTCATTCTCCAGAAAGCAGACATCCTGGCTCTCTTTGCCCCGAAAGTGAGTAAAACCATGACTTTCAACAAATTGATAGATCTCCTCTTTTTCCATATCTCCCAAGGGGAAGATAATCTTTTTAAGTTGTTTTTGACCAAGACGGGAAAGAAAGTAGGATTGATCTTTACGGCGGTCTTTACCCATAAAAAGATGGCAGCTCGAGTCGTTAACGATCTTTGCATAATGACCGGAGGCGATATTGTCCATTCCGCAGGCAAGCATTGCCTCTGCAAACAGCCCGAATTTTATCTCTTTGTTACAGACCACACAGGGGTTTGGTGTCTGGCCGCAAAGGTAGCTTCCTGAAAAATAGTCGAGAATCTTTGCCGAGAACTCCTGCTGTAGATCAATAACGGTAAGGGGGATGCCTATTTTTTTGATGATCCGCTGCACATTATTCAGTTGCTCGGTAAAATCGGGCTGAGCAAGATGCATAAAAAAACCGTGGAGGTTGTCTGCACCGAGCTGCTCACGTAAAATAAGGGCGGTTGCGGTAGAATCAACGCCGCCGCTGACGGCTATACCGGTTTTGTTGTTCATTGTATATTTTTAAATGGAATTTTTTATTTTCAGCGAAAGTATATCAAAACCTGAATTTTGCAAGGGGTGTGTTACTCTCAATGTTCGGCTATGGGGTAAATACTGTATCTAAACGCTGTTTGGAAAGAGGTGGTTGTCGTGTGGCAGTAGAAAAATGGTAAAAGTATTGTATTTGTTTCTTTGTTTTATTAAAATCGGGAGCTTATTGCGCAAATAAGTACTGATATGAAGAATTTTGAGAGGGGTGTGTGCATAAGAAATGAATTTTGAGAAATAAAACAGCATATTTGGTGACTCAGCTGCTTTTTTACTCTCGCTTTGGGTTAAGGGATATATATCTGGATCGGCAATGATATTGGATTGAAATAATGAACTGGAAAGGAGATGGAGATGAAGCCTATTGGATGGGGGATGTTGTTCTGCACTATGTTGCTGGCTTGGGGATGTATTATGCCCGCAACGGTGAAATTGGGAGATGAGGCTCTGGCTCAGGGAGATAATATTGCTGCTGCCCAGTATTACGAAGAGAGTCTTTCCAAGACTTCTGATGCGAAGATACATGCGACCATTGAAGAAAAATTGGTGCAGGTAAAAGGCATTATTACAAACGACTGTCTGGCAAAAGTAGCAAATGTCCTGAAGAACGAGCAGAGCAGAAAAGAGGGGCTGACAAAAGCTATCTCCATTCTTGACGAGTCTTCTCACTGGGATTACGGCAATCATATTGGTGATGCCCGGAAGAGATACCAGAACGAACTTGATACTCTTATCAAAAAAGAGGAGAAGAAGCGCAGGGATTGTGAAGGTGCAATACGGGAAATGAAGAAATTTTTCTCAATCTATCAGTTTGATCTCGCAGCAGAAGTTGTCGATAACAATCTTGCCAAATATCCGCATAACGCAGAATTAATTCAAGCAAAGAAAACCGCTCTTAAGGGTAAGTATATCTATGAAAAGGTGCAGCGGCAGTTAAGAGATGGAAATTTGCTCCTTTCCTTAAGAAGTTTTGAAGAACTGCAACAGCTTGCTCCTGTGGAGATTAAATTTTCCGATATTCCTTTTAAGTATGATTACATAGAGCCGATTCGTTTGGAGACCAAAGAGCTTACGCTGAAAAATATGTGGGGGAAAGCGTATGATTTTGTTAAAAAATGGTTCTTGCTTGGCTTGGGGAATACGTTGACAGAGGTTAAAATAGGTGCATCTGACTTCTACTACAATCGAGCTTTACAGGCGTTTGAAAAGGAAAGATACTACCTGGCTTATTTGTTGTCGGTAAAAGCGTTATCCTATGATAATCGTAATACGGCGTTGTTTGACCTCCACAAGCAGACAGGAGATATCGTTAATAAGTCGATACAGCAATATATCGCTATTGCAAGTTTTGATTCACCGAGCAACGATATTGATTCAGGAGTGCAATTCTCTGATTCTCTAACCAGTTATCTTTATGGTGTTCTTCCCTACGGAATCAATATTCTTGAAAGAGATAAGATTGACTATATCCTGAAAGAGAAGACGGAAGATGCCAACAATCTTGGTAAAATCCTTGGAGCTAATTTGATTGTTACCGGCCGGGTATCTCTTTTTCAGGTAGAAGTAAATGAGGATCGTAGAGATGTAAAAGCCAGGGTAAAAATAGGGGAAGTGCTGCAGGAAAACCCGGAGTATAACCAAATGGTGAAGCTTTATGGTAAGGACTCTGCAACCTGGCCGAATATTCCCCCCAAGACTATCAATAAAGATCAGTATCAAATCATCACCTATAGCAAGGGTTTTGCGAAATTAAAAGGGTTTGCGAAGGTGAGCGTTCGTATTTTTGATACAGGAAAGGCCGCAATTACCTTTGTTAAGGATTATCCGGCATCTATAGAACAAGAGTGTGAATTTCATGATGAAGTTCCCGAAGCTGATATTGAGTTCAAACCGAAAGAGCTTATCAGCGTGATTGAAGCAAAAGCGAGCATGCGGGAGAAAATAATTACAGAGATTGGTACAGTTGTGCAGTCATCTTTCGATGCAAGGGAGATGCGTTTTTTAAATGAGGCAAATCTTCATATGGAGCGGCGTGAGCCGGATGCTGCTATTGTTTCTCTGGCAAAGGGATATTTGTATTGCGTAAAAAGTAATATTCCTGAGGATAATGATGCATTTGTGGGGATAAAAGCCCTTATTAAAGAGCTTATAGAGTAGGAGGAGGCCTGAATGACTTCTTGTATCAGATATGGCTTTATCTGTTTAATAGTTGTTGTGCTTTGTTCGTGTGGAAAGGAGGATACCTTGTATCTGCCTGGAGCTGTTACCAAAGCACCTCTCCAACAGACGCATAGATTACTGCTTGTTGATAAAAATATTCGAAATGCTCTTCTTTACGTCAACTCAGTAAATAATCGTTTACCGGGCGGGCAGCTTTTGGTTCGTGTTAATTTTCAAAACCAGCGGGATGATGCTGTTTGGGCTGATGTAATGATTGAATTTCAGGATGCTGACGGTATCGCTATTGATCAGACGGCATGGATACCGACTCGTTTCCCTGCAAAGTTGGTTACCCCTGTTCAGGGGACGAGTATTACTCCCCACGCAACAAAGCATGTGGTATTGCTAAAAAATTTGCGTGGTGAAGATGGGCGGGGTATCGGTCCTGCGGATATTATGGAGATACAGTGATGGAAAAAAGATTGTTGTTTTTGTTTATTCTCGTCCTTTTTTCAGGAGGGGCTGGATGTGCTTCCCCCCCTGTTGTGGCAATAACGGATAATGATTATCGCTACACGGAGCAGGTTGGTCAAATTCCCGTGGAGGTGGTTAGGCAGATAAATCATAAATATCCGATGGGATTTTGGAAAAATAGTGAGGGATATAGTCCTTTTAAAGAGAAAGAAAACGCTTCATCTTCGACTGTAACGGAAGAATAATGAGAAAGATAGCTACTGTTTTTTTGTTTTCTGCTGTGATGGTGTCTGCTCTGGCGGCTTGTGTGCCTCAGGCACGGCAAAACTCTTATCGATCAACCAATCGAATGGCCATTACCGAAGGGACTGATTCGGCTCTCTATGATCAGATTACGGTGGAGGATTTACGAACTACCGCAGATCTTATGGCTCGGGATCTTGTTGTGCAGCCTTTTTTAACACAACACAAAACACCTCCGGTGGTTGCGGTAAAGCCCATTGAAAATAAAACCGATTTTCCTATTGATCCGGATATTTTTCAAAAAACTATCAGGGTGAAATTGATGGAAAAGGCGGCGGGGCAGATTTTGTTTCGAGATGAAGTCAGTCGCGCCTACACCGTGGAAGAGAGGGTGAAGCAGTCTGGTAAGGTTGTTCTCAGCACCACTGCGGTGCATAGCCGCATCTCTCGTCCAACAAGGGTTGGAGCACCTCTATTGTCGATGGATTCTGGTGAGGTAAAAACGATGACAACGGAAAAAGGTGAAGCGAGCAGTAAGGTGGCAGATACCAACTATTTTCTTACGGGATTTATCTATTCCATGAAGGAGTCAGTGGGGAGTAATGCTGTGCGGGGAAACCGGTATTTTCAGTTTCAATTCCGGCTTACTGATGCGCAGAATAATATCATTATGTGGGAGAAAGAGTATACCGTAAAGCGTCATGCTCAATTCCAATAAATAACTCATCAATAAATGTCATGAAACGTGCATACCGATACAACGTCAGTGCTGGCAGGATTGTGTTTCTTGTACTTCCTCTCTTGCTTTTTGTTTTGTTCGCAGGGGAATCGCAGGCTGTGCGGCCAAGAGTCGCTCTGGTGGTAGGTAATTCGAACTATAACAAAAATGCTCTGGAGAATCCGGTCAATGATGCGACGGCGATTGCTCAGGTTCTGAAGAGTAAGGGGTTTGATGTTATTTTGAAAACTGATGTTACCAAGCGGGATTTTGAAAAGGCTATTCGTCAGTTTGGCCGTCAGCTGCATAATGGCGGTGTAAGTCTTTTCTTTTATGCAGGTCATGGGGTTCAGATCAAAGGTAAAAACTATCTTCTTCCGGTCGATATGAATGTGGAGAGTGAATCCGATGTGGTTTATGAGGGAGTAGATGCCGGACGTGTACTGGGTAAGATGGCAGAGGCTAAGGATAGTCTTAATATCATCATTCTTGATGCCTGTCGTGATAATCCTTTTGCTGCTCAGTTTCGTTCGGCAGCCGGTTCAGGAGGGCTGGCACGGATGAATGCTCCTACAGGTTCCTTTATTGGCTATGCAACGCAACCCGGCGATACCGCTTTGGATGGGAGTAGCAAGCATAGTCCGTATACCGATGCAATTCTTAGTCATATTGATGAGCCCAATCTCTCTATTGAGTTGTTTTTTAAGAAAGTGCGCGGGCAGGTATTAAAGGAAACCAAGGGGCGGCAGGTTCCTTGGGATTCCTCTTCTTTGGTTGGTGATTTTGCGTTCACCAGACAGCAGGGCAAGGCGATAAAAACGACGGTGCCAGTGGAAGTAGCCGAGGTCAGCGAAACATCGTTGGCCGTTGCTGCTCAGCAGTCAAAAGTTCCTGGGCAGAAGATGGATACGCCGGAGTATAAGGATTCTGTTATCGATATGGAGTTTGTGTTGGTAAAGGGCGGTTGTTTTGATATGGGAAGCTCCGAGACGGCGGCCAAACGGCAGGAAGATGAACTCCCTGTTCATAAGGTTTGTGTGGATGATTTCTATATGGGGAAGTATGAAGTAACAAATGAGCAGTTTAAACTTTTTGCCCAGGATCATACTTCTGGAGAATATCAGGGCTATACCCTTGATGCTCCTCAGCAGCCGGTGGTAAACATCAATTGGTATCAGGCACGGGAGTTTGCCCGCTGGTTATCGGAGAAGAGTGGAAAAAACTATCGTTTGCCTACGGAAGCGGAATGGGAGTATGCCGCCAGTGGTGGAGGGCGTCATGAAGTAAAGACACAGTTTAGAGGCATTTCCGGTGATAATTCGGTCTGCAAAAAAGCGAGTGTTGCAGACCGGTCGGCCAGAAAATTGTGGAAGGAGTGGGCTGTCTATAATTGTGATGACGGTAATCCTGTTACTGCACCTGTGGGGAGTTATCCGGCTAACGATTTTGGCCTGCACGATATGCTTGGTAATGTGTGGGAATGGTGTTCTGACTGGTACAGCAAGAGCTACTATAGCAGGAGTCCTGAAAAAAATCCTCAAGGACCGAAAAGTGGTTCCTGGAGGGTAGGGCGTGGTGGTGGTTGGGTTGGGCAGCCAGAGTTTTTACGTCTGGAAGATCGGTGTTTTGATGCGCCGCATCGAAAGTATAATGATCTTGGGTTTCGTCTGGTTCTTGCTGTTGGCGGGAAATGATGAAATGCCTGTTTCTATAGATTTGGTAACTCTGAAAGAATATTTTATAATTTGGGTAAAATATTGAGCCATTTGCCGTAGAGAAACGATATCTTCTAATAGACCGTATTCTTCTGCGGTTTTAATGGCAGTACAACTATTGTTATCCCCCGCATTTATATAAGGGCAAAATTTATGGATATTCTTCGACAGGTAATCAGTGACATAAAAGAGCAGGATGCAGAGAAAAATGATGCAGATTGTCCTTCTAAAGCGCAGCTCTATCAGGCATTGATTGATGGGGATCGTCGTCAGGATGTTGCCAGGCATATTGAACATTGTTCGCGTTGTTATTCTAAGTTGGTCTCTTTTGATGATAAGGAGTGGCTGTGGGAGCAGGCAGTCGAGCATAATCCAGAAAAAGCTGTTACGCTGTTGCTGGGTGAAGATGGATGTAATGCAGTACGAAGCTTACTACAGGAGAAGAGCGGCATAGAAGAGATCTTGTCTACGGTTAAAAGTGAGGTCGTTGCTTTTGTCTCTTCCTTATGGCAGCCGATGTTTGCAGGTGAGGCTGTTACTGCAGCAGATCTGGTTACCCAGAGTCATCGCTTTGAAATGGATTTTGGAGAGTATGTAGTTCTGGATTGTAATTGGCAGGAGAAGGGTGAAGAATCCTGGATGGAGCTGGCTTGGGAGGCGAATATTTTTCAGAAATCAATGCTCAGGGTTCGATTTGTACATCCCGAGAATAAGGCTGTTCTTGTAGACATTCCTCTTGGTACAGACCTCTGTGGGCAAAAACATCTTGCAGGGAAGGAGTTGCCTTTTCATCCGGCTGTTGATAAATGGGCTGTCGCTGTTGTTGTGGAAGTGTTATGACCTTTCATTTTTCCTATCCCAATGTGTTGCCAAGGAGTGGTGTGTATATTGGCTGTGGCCGATATGCGGTATTTCCACCGGATAGAGAACCTGCACAGATTTATGAAGAGGTGTTGGATGCACCGATGACGCCGAATCGTAATCTGTTGTTGCGTGCAGTTCAGTTGTTGGTTGCCGAGAGGTTTCAGTCTCAAAATCGTCTTTTTCATATTCAGGATCAGGGGGAGTATACCTATCAGGGTGATTCTCTTGATCTTGCCTGGCTGCTGGCACAGATTCATTGTGTTAGAAAACTCCGTTATCCGCTGGATAAAGATATTTGGTGTACAGGGGTCTTAGATCTTGATAGAAGTAATCTCCATCTTCTTGGTGTAAATCATGACGCCTTTTGTTTGAAACTTAAGGCGTTTCTTGATTCTGCCAATAGAGACCTCTTGTTTATTGTTCCTCTGGCAAACATGAACTCCCGTACCATGGCAATGTGTGAAAGAGCGGGAGTTACGGTTCGTCAGCTTGGTGTATCTCCTAAACGATTGTTGGAATCGAAGCAAAAACAGCTGGTTGCTGTTCCGGCTGACGGTATGCTTGAGCTGGTGGATCTTCTGTTTGTAAAACAGCGGCGAGCGGCTGTCAGAATTCTGGCAGGGGCTGCATCTTTGTCTGCTGTTCTTATCGCTGGTTGGTTTACTTGGCCTTATATCTTACCTTCTACCGTAGTCGATAACGTTGAAAATGCGGCAGAAGAGAGAGTGGCTCCTGTTGCTGAGCCGCAGGAAGCTGTCCTTTCGCCGCAGCAGGTTATTGCTGCTTTTGAAGAGGGGGATTTTCAACTCTTGAAAAAGTTTTTGCCTGTAGATAGCACTTCTGAAGGAGTTTCAGAAAAAGATCGAAATTTTCGGCAACAACTTCAGCGTTCGATCAATGTTACGGCTCAAATTCATTACCAATTGGCAAGTGGAGAAAATGGTACGGCAGTTCTGGCTGATGATGTTGTTTCGCCGGTACTTACCAATAGGGATTACTACCGTCTTTTTTTCTCGGTTGAGTCTGTGGTTGAGAAGTTATGGTTATATGTATTGCAAGTTGATTCAAAAGGAAAAACCACTGTGCTTTTTCCGAATACTGCTCTTGACTATGTAAATCCTGTTAAGAGCAAGCAATGGCCGGTACGAGTACCGGATGGGGATGGATATTGGCTGGTACTTGATAGTCTGGCTCAAAGTAATATTGAGCAGATAGATGAGAATATATACATCTTTCTCTCTCCTTGGCCGGCAAATGATCTTGAACGATTGTTCACCTCTTTAGCAATAGATCCAACAAATGTTAAGGCAGAGGCTGCTGTTTTGAAGCAATTGAAAAAGCGGGAAGGGCTGAATATTCCAGCTTTCTACTTTCATTGTTGGACGTTCTCTCATGGGAAGAGTGCATTATAACAATGGGTTGCGGTATGTTTGACGGGGAGGTCACTTGTTAAACACGTTGAACTTCCATAGAGTATCTTATATAATATATAAGATAATTTGCTGGAATGAAGAAGGATATTTCTTCAGAGAGGTAAAAAGATGTACGGTTTGTTTTTTGTGAAAAAAATAATAAAATTTTGAGCCGTTTTTTTTGGGGCGACGATATATGAGTAAAGAGTAAAAAAGCATTGTTGAAGTAAAGACAGTGTGGAAATACTGATTGTTTATTTAACGTGGCATAAGTACCACAAAACCGGCATGCATGAAAGTATGCTAACACTTAAATCCTAAAGGAGGATGGTATGAAAAAGGTTGTTATTTTGGCGGCAATGGCTGTTGTGGCAAGTGCGAGTTATGCTTCTGCTGGAAGCACAATTCAAGGTGCAGTTATCAATAAGTCACAAGTAAAAGATTCCGCGAATATTGCAATTGGTAAAGGAAATACTGCCAATATGGGTTCTGTATCAATGAAGAATTCTGCAGTGCAGGGAGCCATTATCAATAAGTCACAAGTAAAAGATTCTGCGAATATTGCAATTGGTAAGGGAAACACCGCCAATATGGGTTCTGTATCAATGAAGAACTCCGTAGTACAAGGTGCAGTTATCAATAAATCACAAGTGAAAGATTCTGCGAATATTGCAATTGGTAAAGGGAATACTGCCAATATGGGTTCTGTGGCACTGAAGAACTCTGCAGTACAAGGTGCTATTATCAATAAGTCACAAGTAAAAGATTCTGCGAATATCGCAATTGGTAAAGGAAACACTGCTAATATGGGTTCTGTGGCACTGAAGAACTCTGTAGTACAAGGTGCTATTATCAATAAGTCACAGGTAAAAGATTCTGCTAATATCGCAATTGGTAAAGGAAATACTGCCAATATGGGTTCTGTAGCAGTGAAGAACTCTGCAGTGCAAGGTGTGATTGTTAATAAATCACAAGTGAAAGATTCTGCCAATATTGCAATCGGTAAAGGAAACACCGCTAATATGGGTTCTGTTAATGTAGAGTAGTTTTCTGATCTTGGCCTTACATCGCAGATGCCTGGTATCTCCGGGTATCTGCGATTGGTGTCTTTTGCTGCTGTCGGTTTTGAATTAACAGCGGATCCTTTTTTGCAGTGATTCTTCAATATGCTTCTCTAATGAATTCATGGTGCGTGTTATGAGTGATTGCGTTGTAAGAGTTCTCCTTTTTTCTTTCTTGTTAACCTTTATTCAACCTCTGTGTTCCTGGGGGTCGGATCTTGATGATGGAATATCAAAGTATACTGATGGTTCCATTGCGAAGTGGGACGAACTTGGCAAGAGGGATAGAAATGTAGAGTATATAAAGTTAAGGGCTGAGAGTAAGGCAGAGGTAAAAATGAGGGCGAAAATGCGTAGAAGCAAGAATGCATTGGCCAAGGATAATAATTCTCAAAAATCAGAAAGTGGCGGGGGGAGCATTAACAGTGTTCTTATCGGTGCTGGTGGAGTTGTAAAAGGGGATATTATAATAATTGATGAAAGCCGCGGGGATAAGACACTAATATCAGACTAGTTTTGAGCTTAGGTTTTGTTCTTGTTTTTCAGATAATCTTTTTCCTTTTGAGAGCAGATATGAATTATTCAGCTGTAAAAATTTCTTTGAGGTCATTGGGGTGTTATGCCGTTTTTCTAAGTTGTTCAGTCCTGTTTGGTGCTTGTGCTTCAGTTGATCCGGCGCAAGTGGATTTTGAAATGAAAAAATCTCAGCCTGAAGTAAAAATGACCTCATATACTGAGGCGCTGGCTCAATTGGGATTAATGACAGAGATATATGATACTGGAACAATACTTATACAGAGCCATCCAGTAGGTGACAGAACGGGGACGTCGATGTCAACAGGAGGTGAAATTCCAAGTGATATCACTGAGATGCTAAAGAGTACGCTCAATTCTATTGGGGGGAATATTCGCTATATTCCTTATGATCCTGCATATATTGAGCATATGAATATGACGGGTTACTCTGATTTCTCAGGCAAGTTAATCCCTCAGATAGTGGTAAGCGGAGGAATCACCGAGTTTGATCGCGGCCTTGAAACGGTTGGAACTGGAACGAATGCCGGTATCGATGCAGAGTTTACTAATGCACCAAGATGGACACCAGGAAAGTCGGTAGAGTTGTCATATAGCGACAGCGATAAAATGGGGCTTGCCAGAATTACGCTTGATTTTAATATGCTTGATTTTGTGACGATGGCGGGAATTCCGCGAATGAGCACCGTGAACAGCCTGGAAGTTCATAAGGGAATGCGGGATAAAGGGCTTGGTATTACCTTGTTTGGCCCCACTTTTGGCAGAAAAGGCTCTATAAAAAGGGTAGAAGGGCGGCACGCTGCTGTTCGGACGCTGGTTGAAATGAGCATGATACAGATGGTTGGTAAGTATCTTTCTCTTCCCTATTGGCGGCTGCTTGGGGCTGGTGCTTTACCTGATTCCGTCGTAACCCAAAAAGTAAAACGCTACTTTTATAGCATGGGGCCTGAAGAGAGAGTTGGTGCTGTTCAGCAATGGTTGTATCTTTATGGCAAGAATGTTGAGATAAATGGGAACCTTGATCAGGCTACCTCTGCAGCCTTACGTCAGGTCGTTTCCTCTTTTCCTGAAGGGGCAACATCAATTGATTATTCTACTTTTGCTTATGTGTACAATAACATTCCTGTCAGTGAGCAGACCTTGTCTCGTAGAGGGCAGTTAAATCAGATTTTAGCGGCACAGGTTTCCCCTCCACAAGAGGAAGTTGTGCAGGAAATCCCTCAGCAGGTTGAAGAAGAGGTTGTTGTAGAAGAGCAAACTCCCGTTCGTGAAGAAAAAACAAAAGCACGGAAAGAAGTTACACCGTTTATTGACCTGGAAGTTGCTGTTATTTACCGTCCTGGAAATATGGGTGAGTTTGTTTTGATGTCGGGTGATGTTCTGAAATCTGGTGAACAGTACAAGATTGTCGTTGACCCGGCCCGGAATTGCTATCTCTACGTTTTACAACGTGATAGCAGAGGCCGATTATTTC
>PDWI01009208.1_pt1 | contig 11410 bp, 9 predicted proteins | sample 1430891 | NCBI WGS metagenome assembly PDWI01 (sample SAMN01162508, study PRJNA174530) | Oral metagenome, whole genome shotgun sequencing project. | biome: Marine environment; feature: Marine mammal; material: Swab sample of the gingival sulcus; isolation source: swab sample of gingival sulcus... | reverse complement strand
AAGCATGTGGAGTGTATCGTATTGATGTCAAAGAGATAAGGTAGTAAGGCTTAGACGTGCAGTAATTAAAGGGATTTATAGCAGAAGATGAGTAAATTCAGAGATGAAAAATATTAATTTATTTCGCTTTGTGGGAACATATCAATACATAAAATCATAGGGTCGACAATATAGGCTTGATATTGGTAGGTTGACAATACAGAATTGATATAAAAGAGCTCTAATTGATTGATAATTGAAGTCAATTATGCTATAATTATTTGTAAATTTACTAAAAAATTTACAATCTAAATCTTATAATTTTAAATTTTATGTTAGGAGAATATGCTTTGAAGCATTTAGCCGAAAATAATAATAAAAAAGATGATTTTCATGAAAAAAAGCACTTTAGAAATCATTGTGTAAAAGAAATGGGAGATTTACTTTTATATAAAGGTGATGAATACGTTACTTTTGGTGATGCTATATCTTATAAAATAATTGATGGCATTTGGTTATATAAAACAGATTACGTTTTTGCTGATATAGACTATGAAGGTAGATATTCGTATTTAGAGGATGCTTTAATTATTTATAAAGTTCTTAGCGGGAAAATAGAAGTTGTTTTTGAAGATGGCAGGAAGCTACTTTTAAAAAGTGGTGATATCATTAATGCTGCAGGTAATTATAAGATGTCAAAATTTCATAGTTTCGGTGAAAAAGCTACCTATATTGGAATAGCCTGTTATTATGAAGAGATGATGAATGCTATAAAAAATGAGTCTTTGGACAATAGTTTTTTAGAAAAGTTTTATAATGATGATCTTATTAGAAATTTTTTTGTGCATAGGGGGAATTACCAAATCAATAAATTGTTTTCTGATTTGGAATCTCTTATTGATAGCCAAAATAAACTTTTAATAAAGGCTAAGTCTTTAGAACTTTTATCATTATCAGCTCTATACTATAAAGACTTAATAGCCTTAGATAATCAAGACTTAAGAAATTCAAATCAAATACTTTTTTATGAAATAAAGGACTTTTTAGATAATAATTTAGATAAGTATTATTCAATGGAATTTATTGCTAATGAATTTGCTATAAGCGTAAGTAGCCTAAAAAATCTTTTTAAAGAATTTTGTAGATTTTCTCCATATACCTATCATTTGAATAAACGATTAGAAAAGTCTAAGGAACTGCTTGAAAAAACAGATTATAAAATAACAGATATATATAAGAGTTTGGGTTTTTCATGTAATAGCAATTTTTCTAATGCCTTCTTAAAAAGGTACAAGGTTTTGCCATCACATTATAGAAAACAAATAAAACAATAGTTTGCAAGCTAATTTTAACCGATTAGCTATTTTTTTTTGTCTCAATAGATCTTTTAAATTTTTCTTTGATATATTAAAATTTATTTGTTTGTAAATTATAGTAATAATTGTTTGCAGACGCGTTGATTTTAAGCTATGTAAATATTATACAAGGAGACTTTTATGAATAAAAAAATAGTATTAAGTTTAGCTTTAGCATTAAGTTTAATGCTTACTGCTTGTGGTAGTGATAATGGAAACAAAGCAGAAAATAATTTAGATTCAAATGATTCAAGTAAGGTTGAAGAAAATAAGGATAATGCAGAATCAAAGGATACGGACTCAGCTAATAATGAAGAAGTTAAGGTAAATGAAGATGGAACAAGGGAAATAGCAGGCTTTGATGGAAAAACTATTGTTTTACCACCAGTTGAAGAGTTTAAAAGCATTATTATTATGCACCCAACTTTAATGTCTTATGCAATACAATATGCACCAGATAAAAATACTATTACAGGTGCTCATGTAGCGGGATTAGAAGCATTTAATAAAGATATCTTAGGCTTACTTTTCCCTGAATGGAAAAATGTTAATACATCATTTACTGCCGAAGGTTCATTTGGAGCAAATATTGAAGAACTTATGAAATTAAATCCAGACCTTATTTTTTATGATGAACAATATCAAGGAGAGGGATTAGATAAAATAGATACTTCTAAAATTCCTGTTAATGTTTATTCTTATAATGAAGATACAGAAAAAGTATCAATTGAAATGGATAGAGTATGCAGAGCAATATTTGATGTTGATGGCGCTGCTATTATGGAAACCGAATGGAAGAAAGCAGATGATAAAGCGAAAGAACTTATTGATTTTAGTAAAGATAAGAAAAAAGTGCTTTTTGTTTGGCAGGATACAGGGGAACAACTTACTGTTGCTGGAAAGGGTACAGCAATTGTAAAAACATGCGAAAAACTTAATTTAGAAAATGTTGCAAGTGAAATAGAAGCTGCTAAACCAGTAAGTATGGAACAAATTTATCAGTGGAATCCAGATTATATCTTTTTACTTGCTCCAAATGCAAAAGAAATTTTAGCGGGCGAGGATAAACAAAAAGATTGGTCTAAATTAACAGCATTTGAAGAAAAGCATATTTATAGCGTTCCAACAACTCAAGTTAGTTGGGTTTTCCCATCTGTGGACTCACCACTATGTATATATTATTTAATAAACAAATGTTATCCAGAAAAATTATCTGATAAAGAAATGGATAAATTATTCTTTGATTACTACAAAGAAGTTCATAATGTAGAACTAAAAGAAGATTTAATTAATAAGATTTTAAATAGGTAAAGTGAGGAATTTAATGGAAAGTCAAAAACACTTTTTGAAAAAAATTACTATTTTAATCCTATTGCTTTTAATATCTATATTTATTTCATTAAGACTAGGTAGATATGATATATCAACAGCTGATATAAAAGCCTTATTTGTTCCCAATGATAATGTGAATTTAGATATGGTAAAGTTTATTCTATTTGAAAACAGATTACCAAGAATTTTAGTAGTTATATTGGTAGGAGCAGGACTTTCTGTTGTTGGGGCAGCTTTACAAGGGGTTTTTCAAAACCCCTTAGTTAGTCCCGATATTATTGGAGTAAGTGCGGGTTCTGGTTTTGGTGCAGCGCTTGGAATACTTATCTCATCTGGTATTGGTATTGTTACCATAATTTCTTCATTTACATTTGGAATAGTTTCACTTACACTTACTCTTCTCATTGTTAAGGCTAGAAAACAAAGAGATATTATGTCTTATGTATTAGGTGGTATTATTACAACTTCGGTATTTTCAGCTCTCACTTCATTATTAAAATATGTAGCAGATAAAGATGACCAGCTTCCTGCCATTGTTTTTTGGTTAATGGGTAGCTTTGCAAATAAAAGTTACGATGATTTGTTTTTAGTAATATTCCCAATAATCTTTGGGATAATAGGTATCGTTTTATTCAGATGGCGCTTAAATATCTTATCACTTGGGGAGGAAGAAGCTCTTGCACTTGGAATAAAACCAAAAAATATTAGGCTTATAATTATTGTTTTAAGTGCTATTGTTACTTCTTCCTGCGTTATGGTATCTGGTATGATAAGTTGGGTAGGTTTACTTATTCCGCATATTGCTAGGCAATTATTTGGTACGGCTAATGAAAGATTATTACCTACATCTATATTCATGGGCGCAATATTTATGCTAATAGTAGACACGATAGCCAGAACATTAACAGCAGCAGAAATTCCAGTTGGTATATTAACTGCTTTAATTGGCGCGCCTTTCTTTGCTTATGTATTTATTAGAATGAAAGGAGATGCCTAATGTTTTTTAGATTAGAAAACGCAAGTTTTGAATATCAAAAAGATAATTTAATACTAGATAATATAAGTTTCTCATTAGAAAAAGGCGAAATACTAGCAATAATGGGAGCTAATGGTATAGGAAAAACAACCCTTATTAAGTGTATTATGGGCATATTAGAATGGAAGTCTGGTATGTCTTATATTGAAGATAAAAAAGGTAAAGAAAGTTATATAGATATAGCTTACGTTCCGCAGGCTCAAAGGGCGTCTTTTTCTTATTCGGTTATGGAAATGGTCTTATTTGGTAGGGCAAAACACATGTCTATATTTTCTTTACCACAAGAAGAAGATTATGAGATAGCTACTAAGGCGCTTAAAGATATGGGGATTTATCACTTAAAAGATAGACTTTGTAATGCTCTTAGTGGCGGGCAGTTACAGATGGTAATGGTAGCAAGGGCTCTTGCTGCTAAGCCAAAGTTACTTATACTTGATGAACCAGAATCCCATTTAGACTTTCATAATCAAGTTATAATACTAGATACTATAAAAAAACTAGCTAAAGAAAACGGTATTACTTGCATGTTAAATACACATTATCCTAACCACGCAATCAAACTTGCTGATAAGGTTTTGTTACTTGGTAAGGGGAATTATAAGGTTGGTAAACCTGTTGAAATACTTAGCAGCGAAAATGTAGAAAAATACTTTAATGTAAAATCTGCAATTATAAATGGCAAGCATAATGATGAAAATATAGACTTTTTTGTGGTATTAGATAAGGTATAGAAAATGGAAAGTAATAAAGATGTTTTATTAAAAATGGAGCCTGCAAAGTTAATGTGGCACCTATCTTTGCCCGCGATTGTGGGTGTTTTTATTTCTAGCATATATGGTGTTATAGATGCGATATTTATAGGCAGAATGATAAGTAAAGAAGCTATGGGAGCGGTTACTATGGCATCGTCATTTACTATTGTTATAAATGCTGTAGGCGCTTTAATAGGTGTAGGTTCAGCTTCTATTTTATCAAGAGCAATTGGTAGTGATGATAAAGAAACTATGGATAAAGTACTTGGAAACTGCACCTTTTTATCTATTGCTTTTTCTGTAATCATTATGATGCCTGCAATATATTTTTCTGAAAATATTATGCTCTTAACAGGTGCTAAAGGCAAAATGTTAAGCTATGGAAGTACTTATTTAAAGATAATATTTTTAGGTTCTATATTTGCTTGCTTTGCCTTTGCAGGTAATGTTTGTTTAAGAGCAAGCGGTAAGATGAAAGAAGGCATGCGAATTGTAATTTTAGGCTCTCTTATAAACGTTGTATTAAATCCTATTTTTATACTTATATTCAAAAAATATAATATGGCTGTTGAAGGGGCTAGCTTATCAACGATTGTATCTCAATTTATTAAGGCTATAATTACCTTTTATTATCTTAAAAGAAAGAGTGGAGTGTTTTTTGGAAAAATTAAGTTAGCTCCATCTATATTAAAAGAACTGTTAAGTATTGGTTTTTCAGCTATGATTTTAAATATCCTGGGTATTGTTCAATTTACAATTATTTTTAAGGTTATTTCTATTTATGGTTCAAAAGACTGGCAAATTTTAATGAGCGCTTCTATTAAACTAAATATGCTTTTTGTTACTATTTTTTATGGGTTAAGCCAAGCTTTTCAGCCTGCTATTGGTGCTAATTATGGCGCTAAAAACTATGATAGAGTTACTAGAATTGTAAAGGAATTTTTTAAAGGCGTTATTATGATAGGCTTACCTTGTTTATTAGTTTTAGAACTCTTTCCTGTATACTTATTTAGCATGTTTATTGATGATATAGAACTTGTAAAAATGGGTGTTAATAGTTTTAGAATTTTGGTTAGTACCTTTATTTTTCTTGGTTTTATAAATCTTGCAACATCATTTTTTCAAGCTATTGGTAAAGCTAAACTTGCATCTTACATTGTTTTGGGAAGAGTATTATTAGTTTATATTCCCTTAGTAATCTTTTTACCAAGACTTAATAACCTTGGAGTTAGTGGTGTTTGGGTGGCTCATGGTTTATCGGGTCTTATAAATGGTACTTTATCAATAATTTTTATTATATTAACTGTTAAAAAAATAAATAAAACATCAAAAGATGCATAAGAAAGAGAGATCATTATGGAAAAAAAATCAATTTTTAAAATAATTAGCCCCTATATTTATAAGAAAAAACACTTTATTGTATTAGCTTTTATATTTTCTTCTTTATCAGCAGTTTTTAGTCTAGTTCCATTCTATTATATATGGAAAATATGTATAGAAATTTTTTCTAAAAGTAATAATATTTCTACTGATAATATTAAGTTTTACGCCCTTATGGTTTTTGTTTATTTAACAATAGGTATACTTACATACTTTATTGCTCTGATGTGTGCTCATGTTGTTGCATATTATGTGGAAACAAGTATGAAAAAATTGGGGTTTGAAAGAGTTATGAATATGCCACTTGGTTTTTTTAATCTGCATTCTAGCGGAGAGCTTAGAAAAATAATAAATGATGGAGCGGCTGAAACCCATACTTTTCTAGCACATCAACTTCCAGATTTTGCGGGTTCTGTTGTAAGTTCTATAGCTATTTTAGTAACATTTTTTTATTTAGATTTTAGACTTGGTATAGCAGCTTTAATACCTATAGTATTAACTTTTGTTGCTATGTCAATGATGATGAATGAGGAAGGGAAAAAATTTACTGAAAAATATATGTTAGCATTAGAGGAAATGAGTAGTGAATCCGTTGAATATGTAAGGTCTATTCCTGTGGTTAAAACTTTTGGGCAAAGCGTAAAATCTTTTAATAAATTTTATGAAGCCATAGAAAGTTATAAAGATTTAATATTGAAATTTACAAAATTATGGGCAAGACCAAGTACTCTTTATCAAGTGTTATTAGATTCTACAATTTTATTTTTAATTCCTGTATCAATATTACTTATAAATAATGGTTCTGATATTGGGATTGTCGTAAGTAATTTTATATTATATATGATATTAGCTCCTCAGTTATCTACTGTTTTATTAAAAAGCAGAATGTTGAATATTGAGAAAACAAGTACTGAATCAGCTATAAGTAGGTTTGAAAACTTATTTGACTATGATGAAATGATTTATCCAGAAAAAGGTGTTGAATTTAACGAGCAAACAATAGAATTTAAAAATGTTAGCTTTTCTTATGATGGCGAAAAAAATGTACTTGAAAACATTAGTTTTAAACTTAATAAAGGCGAAACCTTAGCATTAGTTGGTGCTTCTGGTTCTGGTAAAACTACTATTGCTAGACTTGCGGCTAGATTTTGGGATGTGAGTTCTGGGGAAATTTTAATAGGCTCTAATAATATTAAAGACTATGATAAAGAAACTCTTATGAATAATATTTCCTTTGTTTTTCAAAATACGGAACTCTTTAAAACAACGTTAAGGGAAAATATATGTTTTAATAGTAAAGTTAGTGATGAAGAAATTGAAAACGCTCTTATAAGTTCTAGCTCTAAAGAAATCATCGACAATTTAGAAAATGGTTTAAATACTGTAATTGGAAGCAAAGGTACGTATTTATCGGGTGGCGAAAAACAACGAATTGCCCTTGCTAGAGCATTTATAAAGAATGCGCCTATTGTTTTACTTGATGAAGCTACAGCCTTTGCAGACCCAGAAAATGAGCATTTGATACAAGCTGCTCTTAAAAATTTAAGTAAAAATAAAACAAGTATAATGATAGCACATAGAATGACTACTGTTAAGGAAGCTGATAAAATAGCTGTTGTAGATAAAGGCAAGATAGTTGAATATGGAAATCACGAAAGCCTTATGAATGAAAACGGCTTATATAAAAAGATGTGGGACGAATATCAGTCTGCTATTAAGTGGAATGTTAAGAAGGGAGCCTAGTTAATGAAAAAATATTTACAAAAAAGATATCTTCTAAGTAATGAGGGCTTTGATTATGTAAAAAAATCCATTTTTACTAGCACTCTATTATATTTAACTTTTATGTTACCTTTACTTGTAGCATTTACATTTTTAAAATCTAATATTGATAAGATATTTAGTGGAAAAGTTTTTTATGAAATTTCATTAAGGGATTCATTTATTATATCGATTGTTGTTTTTATATTGATGTATATAGTTGGTAGAATTGATTATGATAGATGTTTTGTTAGAATATTTGATGAAAGCGCTCGAGCTAGACTTAAATTAGCAGAAAAATTAAAGAAACTCCCACTTTCTTATTTTAGTAAAAAAGACATAGCTGATTTAAGTGCAACTATAATGAGTGATGCTACAACTTATGAACAATTATTTGTTCATATTGTTCCAAAAACTTATGGAAATATAATAAGTATATTTATAAGCTTAATGCTTATGTTCTTCGTAGATTATAGATTATCCTTATCTGTATTTTGGGTAATTCCTTTTGCCTATCTTGTATTTATGTATGAGAAAAAATTAGTTAAAAAAATGTTTAGGGAAGGTTTTGATTTAAAAAGAGAAGTAATTGATTCTTTTCAAGAGGGACTCGATTTAGTACAAGAGATAAAATCTTATAACAGAGAAGTTTATACAATAGATAATTTGAATATAAAGTTTATTAAGCAGTATAACGAAAATGTAAAATCAGAATTTATAGCAGGTGCTTTGTTAAATACTTCTTTTTTATTATTAAAGTTAGGTATGCCATCGGTTGCTATATATGGGGCATATCTTTTTATAGATAAGGAAATAACATTATTTATATATTTAACTTTTATTATACTTTCTTCCTTTATTTTTAATCCATTAATTAGGTTGATTAAAACATCAACTTTAATGTTATATGTAGATAGCGTTATTGAGAGAATGAAAGAAATTGAAAGTATGCCTAGTCAAGAAGGCACAACAGAATTTAAGCCAGAAAATTATGATATAAAATTTGAAAATGTAGATTTTTCTTATGAAGATGGCATAAGTGTTTTAAAAGATTTATCATTTACAGCAAAGCAAGGTGAAGTAACTGCCCTTGTAGGACCTTCAGGTTCAGGAAAAACAACTGCAGCTAAACTTGCAGCTAGATTTTGGGATATACAAGGTGGAAAAATTACACTCGGTGGAGTTGATATATCTACTATTGACCCCGAAACGCTTTTAAAAGAGTTTTCTATTGTTTTTCAAGATGTTTTATTATTTAATTCTACAGTAATGGAAAACATAAGATTAGGTAGAAGTGGTGCAAGCGATGAAGAAGTTAAAAGAGTCGCTAAAATAGCTAGATGTGATGAATTTATTGAAAAATTGCCAGAAGGCTATGATACCTTAATCGGCGAAAATGGAAGCAAATTATCTGGCGGAGAAAGACAAAGAATATCTATTGCAAGGGCACTTTTAAAAGACGCTCCTATAATATTACTTGATGAATCAACAGCTTCCCTTGATGCAGAAAATGAAAGCAAAATACAAGCGGGAATATCAGAACTTATAAAAGATAAGACAGTTATTATAATAGCTCATAGAATGCGTACTGTAATAGATGCAGACAATATTGTCGTTTTAAAAGATGGCAAGCTTGTAGAAAACGGCAAATCAAAGGATTTACTTGAAAAAGATGGAGTTTTTGCAAAAATGTATAAAGCGCAATTTGAAGCGTAATACAAAAATATACAGTAATAATACAAAAGGAGAGATAAAAAGATGATATTTCATTCATTTCAAAAATATATAGCTGAAAAATTTTATAATGACTTATATAACGATGCGATTATGTTTGTGGAAGAAAATAAAGATTCTTTTTATTCTCATAAACTCCATATTACTGGTGATTGCGAATTAGAAGACATGGAAATTAAAACTATTTGGATAGAAGATTCTACATCTATGCTTATAAAATTCAAAGTAGTATTGTCTCTAAATGTTTTTATGAAAGAAGGGGCTTACAATTATGATAATGTAGATGAGAAAGATATATGGATAGTAGTTCTTTGTTCTGGAAATTTAGAAAAGGGGTTGTCTGATTTTGAAATACTAGATCATCATAAATATGAAAGAAAAGAAAGGTTTGAAAATGCTTTAAATAATAATCTTGTACCATATATTAGATATGAAAATTTAGAAGATGTAGCAACTGAAATATTATCTGAATATTATCCTGAAATATTAGTTACTAAGGATAATGCTAGTAATGATTTACGACTAGACCCTTTTGTTTTGGCTGAAAGATTAGGCTTAAGTGTAGAAGAAAGAAGTATAAATGGAGAGCTTGAAATATACGGTCAAATATATTTTGATGATGCAAAAAATGAATTATATAATTCTAAAACAAATGAGTATGAAAGTATACAAATTAAAGCAAACACAATTATAGTAGACCCTAATGTAAAGCATAAGTATGGCATAGGAGCATTTAATAATACAATAGTGCATGAGTGTATACACTGGATAAAACACAGAAAAATATATGTTTTTGAAAAGTTATGTAGTGATAACTTAAATTCTTACAGTTGTGAACCTATACAAAATATGAAAGATAATGACGAAAAAGAATCAGCAAAGTTTATTGAAATTCAAGCGAGTCAATTAGCCCCTAGAATTCAAATGCCAAAAGAGTTATTTATAGCTAAAGCAAATGAATATATATCTAAATTTAAACTTCAAAAAAATACTGAGTATGATAATGAGGTAATGGAGGATGTTATAAAAGCTTTATCTGAAGATTTTACTGTATCAAAACAATCAGCTAAAGTTAGAATGATTGAATTAGGTTTTGAAAGTGCTATAGGAACATTTACATATCTAGATAATCATTATTTAAAACCACATTCTGCAAAAAAAGGATATTTAGAATATAATCAAACTTTTTCTATAAGTTTTGAGGACGCTGGTCGTCTTAGAATGACGGATGATAAACTTAGAAGCATTATTGATAGTGGAGATTATATATTTATCGATAACCATTATATATATAACTCTCCACTTTATGTAGAATATGAAAAAGATGGACCACAGATCACAAGGTATGCTTTATCACATATGGATGAGTGTGCTATAAAGTTTGAGCTTAAAATTGAAAAAGATATTATTCATGAATATGAGAGAGTTTGTTTTCTGAATAGAGAAGATACGTCAGTTAGTTTTGAATATATATATAAAGAAAATGGAATACCTCGTGAAGATCAAATAGCATGAAGGAAAAAAGAGTTCGAAGAGATTTGTGATATAAGGTCTCAAATGACGGACAATCCTAAACAATGTATGGACTTGTTATTAAATTGGTGCGGAGAAGACCAATTACACTTATCTGGAATAATAGATATTAGTAATAAAACAATATCAAGAATAGTTAATGGTAAGAATAAACCTAAAGTAGAAACATTAGCACTTATATGTTTTGGTCTACATTTGCCACCAATCATAAGTGAAAAACTATTTGATGTTTTTGGCTGTAAACTAATGCCATCAAACATTGAACATCAATTTATAAAAGAAACATTACAAGTTATGTATATGGAACATATAGAAGATATTATAGAACATTTGAAAGAATATGATATAAAATTACAAAAAAAATAAAGAAATTATGGACATCTTCTGTCCATAGTGTAAATGAGAGTAGATTTAAAAGGTCTACTCTTTTTTTTATCTAAAATTATCTTTTTTTATCTAAAAATACTAAAAAATTAAAACTTAAAAGGCTTATAAAAAGCCTTTGATGGACATATTATGTCCTTCGGCAAAATTAAAAATAAGATATT
>PDWI01009206.1_pt1 | contig 11410 bp, 9 predicted proteins | sample 1430891 | NCBI WGS metagenome assembly PDWI01 (sample SAMN01162508, study PRJNA174530) | Oral metagenome, whole genome shotgun sequencing project. | biome: Marine environment; feature: Marine mammal; material: Swab sample of the gingival sulcus; isolation source: swab sample of gingival sulcus... | reverse complement strand
AACTTTTCATTGTACAATTCTCTTGTGCTCTTTTTGCCGTGCCCTTATTTACTTCTTAATTCCTTTTGTTTCAAACTTAATTCCTTTTGTTTCAAACTTTTCCTCCTTGTATTCGCTTAAACTTAATGCCAATCGTTACTTTTCATTAATATTTTATCTAATATAATGGTATTCTTCAAGTAACACAAGTAACTGATGTTTAGCCGCAAGTCATCAACTTCACACAAAAAAGTGACCTAAGTCACTTTCAATAATCCGCTATCAGTTAGTCTGTTGGTCAGTTGGTAAGGAAAAGCCGCCAAAACGTAAAACTGCTAATACAAAGTCAACATAAAACATTTCAATCGCGGCGAAAAGTAAAACCGAGATTTCTCGATAATCCGCTATCAGTTAGTCTGTTGGTCAGTTGGTAAGGAAAACCTATACCCTTAAAGTCAAAAGCGAGATTTCTCCGCGTTGGTCGAAATGACAAACGTGCAGTTTAGCTATTTAATTAAGCTAGCGCAATTTTAATTATTGCGCTAAACCCCTCATTGTCTTCTGATACAAAGCGGGCATTACCATTAATCATGGCTAGACGTTTTTTGATACCGCGCAGTCCATTACCATCTACTAAATTTTCACAACCTACACCATCGTCCATATACAATATATCTATTTTAGTTTGGCTTAGAGAAACCGATAAGAATATCATTTTGGCTTGAGCGTGCTTTATTGAGTTCGTGGTCAATTCTAGACAAATGCGGTTGATGGCATCGTAAACTGCGCCATCTAATAAAAATTGAGCACCCTTAAAGTTTAACTTTGTCTTAATTGTTGTACTTTCAACTTGCCGCATGATATCTTGTAAATCTCTTTGCAATACGACACCATATAAATGCGTTTCACTGCTATTGTACTTACCCATTGAACTAATGCCTTTTTGTAATGACGTGGCGCTGTCATCAATCGCGCGTTGACTGGCTTGACGGTCGATATCATGATACAGCTTAGCTACTTCTAGCGTTTTAATTGCCACGACAAGTGAATGCCCAATAATATCATGCAATTCTCTAGCGACATAGTTTCTGGCACCTATTTTCGAATTTTTTTTCAGCTCATCAATGACATTTTTTAATGCTAAATTCGTCTCTTCGAGTATTTTTTGCTCAACTTTAATATCACTTTCAATTTTTTTATAATCAGTAATATTGTTAAAGCGCACGATGTATTGCTTCTTAATAATAACGTCTACTGGGCGCATATAAACGTCGTAAACCTCATCGTTTATCACTAATTCAAAAGATTTATTGAGAACATCTGCAATATTTAATTGTCTAATAACCTGATTAATCGTCTGAATTGCATTTTCACCAAAGGCTTTGCGCATCTTTTGATTGACATAAACCACTTGAAAATCAGCGTTTAAAACACAGATTGCCGTATTGAGGCGATCAAAGATTTCGTGTCGCATAATTGGTGAAATTTCTATTAACTTATTTTTAAATGTCGCGTACATAAACACTGATGTCGATATGATAAAAACAATTGGTGTCATGTCGGTGTCAAAGTTAAAAGTAATGCCCAAGCGATGTAATAGCTGTTCAATTTTTTTAGTGATAAACAAAAAGTTAATAACTAAAGGTAGTAGAAATATAATCGCCATCATTGTTTTATACCAAAGTGGCGAACTGGCAAAGTGGCGTCTAAACGTTAAACTACAATAGACCACACCAGCCAGTAAAAGCGCGTAGGCAATCACTGTATGCAGATAGAATAAAACGCCAAAACTATCAGTCCAAAAGTTGTATTGCGCATAGAATAAATGATGCCATGGATTGGTCAACACGACTAAAAATTGCGACGTCGCCAGCGCATATAAGGCAATGCGAAATGCTTTTTTTGGCGGCCGACCCTTATAATAAGAAAAGGCAAATTCAAAAAAAGTTACTTCAAATAAGCAAATACAAAAATAGTAGGCAACAATAAACAACCAGCGCAATGTTTCGTTGGGCGAAACTGTCTTAAATATTTTAAATATCATCCAAAATATGATGCTGGCTTGCATGATAAGAAACGCCTTGACACTGTAATCGCGCCACGCTCTTATAAAGATGACCATAAAAAATATTAGCGCAAAGATAATCGTAATAATATGCATGATGCCAATAATGGCAATATCGCGTTTTAAATAATCAGTAATCATACAATATTGTTTTCCACAGCGTATACGGCTAATTGCAAACGGTCAGTTAACTTTAATTTTTCATAAATTCGACTCACTTTGTTCTTAACTGTGCCCTCAGTATAATTCAGTGTATTGCCAATGTATTTGTTGCTCTTGCCATCGACGATTAGCTTAATGATTTCAATTTCTTCAGGTGATAATTGGACAGCATTATTCAATGCAGACGGTCTAACTTCTTCAAATTTGGCAATCATTATTTTTTTGACATTTTCATGAATAACAGTTAGGCCATAACTGACACATTTAATTGTCGCAATTAATTCTTGAGGCGCAATTTCTTTTGTAATATAGCCATCAGCGTGCGCTAAAAATGCGTCAACGATATTTTCTTTGCTGTCAAATGTCGTCAGTATTATGACACGTGTTCGCGGACATTGCTCTTTGATTTTCTTAAGCGCTTTGATACCGTCCATCTCAGGCATTTCAATATCCATCATAACGATATCAGGACGAAATTTCTGACAGGTAGTGACAGCTTCTTTGCCCGTCGCCGCCATAGCAACAACGCTGATTTCATCATCGACATTAATCAGCTGTGCCAGCGATTTTCTGAGTAAGACTTGATCGTCAACAATCATAATTTTTATCACGTTATTCCCCCTCGTAGTATGTTTTGTAAGCGCTAACCGCCAACCTGACATCTTTTAAGTCTGACTTCGCATGTTCAATTAAATTATCAATAGTAACTGCAAATTTTTTGTCTTCAATTTTTAGTTCTCTTATTTGATTATATAAGGTCGTCAATGATTTTTCTTGGTTTTGCGTAATTTCTAAAAGCAGGCGATTGATCTCTTTTTCCCTTTCAATTTCGTAAACCCTGTCTTTGTAGCGTCGTAAGCGCACATTATTTTTAAAAACAACTTCACGCTTGGCGTCGTATTCATCTATCATCAAGATGAGTTCACTAATATCGACAAATGTCAAAATATAACCGACAACAATGCCATTTTCAAGTATTTCCTTTTTATAATACTGAAAATAACGCATCGTATCTCGTCTTAATCTAATAAACTTTTTGCCAAATTGCTGTTTATAATCAATTTCGTCGACAAAAAAACTTGATACATCACTTAAGTTAAGTTTCTCTGTTAGATTAAAAATATCGGATTTGTCCACTTGATCAGAAGCAAATAATAAATGACCTACATCATCGGTTACGAATACGTAGTCTAACACCATATCATTGATATCTGAAAATAAGTTTACACCTAAACTGTATATCATCAATTGATCAGCTAAGAACATATATTGTAAAGTGAGCATGCCATAGGCCAGCCACCACAAATTGGGCAAGAATAATTGTATCAGCGCCGCGCCGAAGAATAGTGAAAAAATCAATTTTGCAATAAATTTATCAATTTTTATTCCGCGCAGATAGATATTTAAAACATAATAAATTCCCGAAATAACATAGACAATTAAGCAAATATTTTTCAGTAAATAAAAAGTTGAAATGCTGCTTTCGATATCGATTATTTCAGCTATAAAATGAAATAGATAAGTAAAGCTGAGTAGTATGCCCGCATAAGCAACACGCCATTTAAAGCGCGTTGCCTTGTAATAGCTAAGTACAATTGTCGGTAAGATAGCACAGAGCAATAGCGTCAGCCAAACGGTGCTGCCAAATTGCAGCATTGTATAATATCTGCCGTCACCCATAAATACCTCAATTAAAAATTAATATTTAATTTTTTCGTCAGTGTTCAGTTAAGTTGTCATTTCAAGCGCAATCGAGAAATCTAGGGTTTTAAAAGCGAGATCTCTCCACTCCCTTCGGTCGGTCGAGATGACATTATGGAATCCGTCGTTCGAGATGACAACGTTAGCGATTGTCAGCGACGCCAGCGCGGCGGCGCTTTCACTTATTATTTTAACATAAAGCGATAACGCTTGAACAGTAATTTTTAGACGCATAAAAAAAGCCACTTATTTCTAAGTGACTTTTCATAACGCAACCATTCGGTCAAGTTGTCATTTCGAGCGCAGTCGAGAAATCTCGGGTTTAAATACGAGATCTCTCCATTTCGCTACGCTACAGTCGAGATGACACAATGTTATGCTTTTCGACTGAATAGTTAATTGATATTATTGTTAGAATAAACCTGAAATATTACCATCGTTATCGATGTCCATATTCATAGCAGCCGGTACTTTAGGTAAGCCTGGCATTGTCATAACATCGCCAGTTAAGACGACGACAAAGCCTGCGCCCGCAGAAATTCTCAAATCGCGAACTGTAATATTAAAGCCTGCTGGGCGACCTTTCAGTGCGGGATTATCTGATAGCGAATACTGCGTCTTAGCCATACAAACTGGCAAATGGTCAAAGCCCAACTCTTTAATCGTATCAATTTTCTTTAAGGCAGCTGGCGCAAAATCAACTCCGTCAGCACCATAAATTTCTTTGGCGATTGTTTCAATTTTTTCTTTGACAGGCATCTCTAATTCATATAATGGTTTGAAGTTGGCTTGCCCTGATTCAGCTAATTCAACTACTTTTTCAGCTAAGTCCACACCACCTGATCCGCCATTTGCCCAAACGTCTGACAAGACGACATTAACGCCAATTTCTTTACAGAGATCATCGAGCAATTTAAGTTCGTTTTCAGTGTCTGTCGGAAACTTATTGATGGCAACAACTGCCGGCACACCAAATTTTTTGACGTTTTCAACGTGTTTTTCAATGTTTTCAAAGCCGACTTTTAAAGCATCTAAGTTTTCATTACTTAGATCTTTTTTTGCGACGCCACCGTGGTTTTTAAGCGCTCTAACCGTGCCGACAATAACGACAACTGCTGGCTTTAAGCCCGCGTAACGACATTTGATATTAAAGAACTTCTCAGCGCCCAAGTCAGCACCAAAACCCGCTTCTGTTACGACGTAATCAGCTAATTTAAGCGCTGTTGTCGTTGCCATAACGCTGTTACAACCATGTGCAATATTGGCGAACGGCCCGCCGTGAATAAAGGCAGGTGTGTTTTCTAATGTCTGTACTAAATTTGGCTTAAGTGCGTCTTTAAGTAAAAGTGAAATCGCACCTGTTGCGCCGAGCATTTCAATAGTAACCGGCTTTTTATCAGTTGTATAGGCAATAATAATGCGACCAATTCGCGCTTTTAAATCTTCTAAGCTAGTTGCCAAACAGAGCACTGCCATAATTTCTGAAGCAACTGAAATATCGAAATGATCTTCTCTTGGCATGCCATTAGCACGACCTTGTAAGCCGATGACGATATTGCGTAAAGCACGGTCATTCATATCGATGGCACGTTTCCAAGTAACGCGTCGATGATCGATATTGAGTTCATTTTCACGATGAATGTGATTATCTAACAAAGCCGAAACTAAGTTATTGGCAGTTGTCACAGCATGAATATCACCTGTGAAGTGTAGATTAATATCTTCCATTGGCACAACTTGAGCATAGCCGCCACCAGCAGCGCCGCCTTTGACACCAAAACACGGTCCCAAAGAGGGTTCGCGCAGTGTGGTAAATGTCTTTTTGCCAAGTTTTGCTAGCCCCATGCTGAGACCGATATTGGTGGTCGTTTTACCTTCACCAGCTGGCGTTGGGTTAATTGCCGTAACGAGCACCAATTTGCCATCTTGTTTGTCTTTTAACTGATTAATGAATTTTAAATCTACTTTTGCCTTGTAATTGCCGTAAAGTTCGACTGCTTCTTCAGGGATACCGACTTTAGCTGCAACATCAATAATTTTATCCATCTTGGCCTGTTGTGCAATTTCGATATCCGATAAAAACTGCTTCATTTCGTTTACCTCCTCTATTTAACATTAACACTAATCAAAACGCTGTTTAATGATTACCCAGATATATTTAGTAAAAACAAAAATAAAGCTATAAAGCCGAGATTTCTCGACTCATGCACTGGTCGTAAACGTTTAACGTTTACTGCTCGTGTATGCAGCCAACTCGAAATGACAAAGCATGGCGTTGCTCAAAATGACAAAACACGTTGTTTTCTTACTGAATATCTAATAGTTCGTCAAGAACTAAAATCAGTTTGCTGATTTCTGGCTTCGCCATTTGGGCGCTGGCACCAACGACTTCACCCTTGTGACGAAGCGCATCAGTAATCAACGAAGAGAAAATAATAATAGGCAACTCTTTATAGGTCTCAGTTTCTCTCAATTTGCGCGTCAGAGTATGTCCGTCACAACGCGGCATTTCAATGTCAGTGATCAATACGTCGACTTCTTCTCGGTAATCGGCGCCCTTACGCGCTTCTAAGTCAATCAAATAATCATATACGCTTTGACCGTCATTAAAAAAGGATAAATGTCTAAAGCCCGCTAAATTAAGTGTTTCTTGTAACAAACTGCGCACCATCGGTGAATCGTCCGCCAACATGATACGATAACGACTTCTGTCTTTTGTAGGCATTTCTTCAAGTTTGCCAGCTGCAATGCCCATTCGTGGGTTAATTTCAGCGACGATTTTTTCAAAGTCTAAGAACAAATACGACTTATCTTCAATAAGAATATTCGAAATGGCAAATGACTGCTCTAATAACGGATCATCTTTTTTAATATCTGCCCATTTTATTTTTTCAATACCAATGACTTCATCAATACAAAAGGCAACTTGTAAACCGCTAAATTCGCAAAAGAGCATCAGCTTGTTTTCGTAAGAATCCATTTTTTGACCGAGCAACATATATTTAAGGTCAATCAGCGGGACAACTTGATCGCGCACTAACGATAACCCAACAACCGCTTCATGAGAACGCGGTACATCTGTGATTTCGCCAATTTGAACAATTTCGCGCGTTTTTGCTACATTAATAGCATAGCGTCTTTCGCCAACCAAAAATTTTAGTATTTCTAATTCGCCAGTGCCTGATTCTAACAAAATATTCGTTTGATTCATATTTTACTCCATTAAATTATATTCATCTCTTTGCCGATAGCGCCAAAGACTTCAACAGCTTTGTCGAGTTGGGCTTCGCTGTGTGCCGCCGTAACCATACAGCGCACGCGACCTGTGCCCTTTGGCACAGTTGGAAATACAATACCCGATACAAAAACACCTGCTTCTAATAGCTTTTTAGAAAACTGCATTGTCTTGGCTTCATCACCAATGATTACGGGGGTAATTGGCGTTTCACTATTGCCAGTATTAAAGCCTAACTTATTGAGTTTTTCTTTAAAATACTTGGCATTATGCCATAACTTGTCAGTGTATTCGGAACTACTGCTCAACATATCGAGCGATTCAATAATTGCCCCTACCGCTGCTGGTGGCAAAGCTGTCGAAAACAAAATTGGTCTGCCGCGATGGTTGAGCCATTCTTGCATTACTTTGCGACCTGCGACATAACCACCGATCACACCAATTGCCTTTGACAACGTGCCAATGCTAAAGTCAACACGACCATGTAGTCCAAAGTGGTCAACTGTGCCACGACCATTTTCACCCAAAACACCAGAACCGTGCGCATCGTCTACATAAGTTAGGGCATTATATTTTTCGGCTAGGTCGACAATTTCTGGCAATTTAGCAATATCGCCATCCATACTGAATACGCCATCAGTAATAATAAGCATGTTGTTATACTTGCCACTATTTTCTTTTAAGACGCGTTCTAAATCAGCCATATCACTATGCTTATATACTGCGCGGTCAGCTTTTGAAAGGCGCACACCATCAATAATAGAGGCATGATTCAGCTCGTCCGAAATAATTAGGTCGCCCTTATCAGTAATGGCTTGAATAGCGCCAGCATTACAGTTAAAGCCCGATTGAAAAACCATAACGGCTTCTTCGCGCTTAAACGCAGCTAACTTTTCTTCAAGTATTTCGTGCAAGTCCATATTGCCGACGATAGTACGAACTGCCCCTGCGCCAACGCCATACTTTTCAACCGCTTCAATTGCCGCTTTTTTAAGACGTGGGTGATTAGCAAACCCGAGATAATTGTTCGAGCTTAAGTTGATCACTGCTTTACCATTTAATTGGCAAACTGCCTCGTTAGCACCGCTTAAAACTGGTAATTTGCGATAGACGCCATCTGCTTTTAAACCATCTACTTTGTCTTGCAAGAATTGTAAATCGTGAATGTTTTTCATAACCTCTCCTCTTCTTATATCCGTTTTTAGTAGCCTACTACATTCGATACTCTATTATATCATACTGCGTCGCCATTAATAGCCTTAAGTACATGATACTGTTCAATTAATAGCGGGCTGCGCGCAATAATCGCTTGATACGGTTCAAGTGCAGCAACGCCTAAGCGTTTTGACAATAAAATCATTGCATTGCGCTTAAGCCGTGTCAAACCCAAATAGCCATAAGATTTAGTTTTATGGTGCATCTTAAATGTCGATTTGGTCAGTCGCATGATTTCATGTAAATCGACTGTTGCCTCTTCAATTCGTTTGACAGCATTATACGGACAAGCATACTGACAGATATCACAGCCATAAAACCAATCACCTAATAGCTCAATTTCTGCCGCAGTTAGCACGCCTTTTTTTTGATTTAGCGAAGAGCGACAGCGCGCGCTTAAAACAGTGCGTTCTCGTAATGCCCCATTTGGACAGGCCACTTCACAACGGTTACAATTTAGACAATGGTCGTCTAAAGATATTATCGGCAGATTATCTGGTTCTGTTACTATTTTTAATGTTGATAAAATATAACCGATATTATGAGCAGTACCAAATCGCCGATTGAGCAGCAGTGAATTTTTTGCAACATGACCAAGCCCTGCGTCTAAAGCGAATTTAACATCGTCAAGACCGTGTTTATCGACAAAAATTTTATACGTGAAATCGCCGACAGTCAACCTAATTGCATCAGCTAAAGCTTCTAAATAATTGTATAAGACAATGTGGTAGTCAGCGTGATAACCAATTGACGCCAACTTGGCAGCTTGTCGATTTGGCGTACTATTTACCAATTGGTAAGGATACAATACGACAATTGCCGAACGCGCGTTCTTTAAGTGATAGTGCGGATTATGCTTAAAATGCCAAGCGTCATCAGCATCGCTTGGACAGACAATTTTTTCTTCAATTTCAACGACGCCAAAGGTAACCGTTGGCTTTTCAAAAGACGCTATTAATTTTTTAATCTGTTGTTCTGAAATTGTCTTCATCTATTTATTATACCATTTGCTATACTTAAATTACAACGCAACCGCAAACAAAAAAGCGATGAAATCACAAGTACTTCATCGCTTCTGCTATTTTTTTTAATAATAAATTTTAATAAGCGTATTCTACAGTTAGCGTCGCACTAATTTTTAATCCCCCAGCTTGTATCGGCGTACTACCTGCCGCGCTATTTATATCGGCCGCATATACATTTCTGTTATAATTGCCGCCGTAGCGAACTTCTGAAACGCTTAAAGGTATGTCAACAGTTTTGCCAAAGGTCGACGTAATGGCATTGGCTTTTAATTTGGCACTTTCCATTGCCTTCTTTAATGCTTCTTGATAATATTGTTCAGCTTTTGAAGATTCAAAATTAATACCATCAATTTCATTGGCGCCCGCTGCCGTCGCGACATCAATTAATTTGCCAACTTCGTCGATTTTTGTCGTTTTAATTGTCAAACCATTCGAGACATGATAAACACGTTTTCTCTTTTGGTCATCAAAATTACTTACCATATCGTCATAACCTTGATAGATGTTATAATGCGATGTTGTCAAATCATCTTTGGCAACACCAGCCTTTTTTAATGCCTTTAAGACGTCATTCATCATGCGCTTGTTATCGGCTTGCGCCACTTTTGAATCGGCATTTTTAGTTAAGACGCTTAAATTAATTTTTGCAATATCGGGTTGCACCATAATGGTTGCCTCGCCTTGTACAACAACGACCTGCTGCTTAACTTGTTCAATCATTTGTCCTCCCAATTGATCCGCATTTACTTGACCTGCCTGTAGATAATTACCTGCCATAAATGCACCTGATATCATCAGTGTCAATGCCAATGCTAATGCTAGTTTTTTCATTTTTGATTCCTCCTATTTTTAATAATCAGCCATGCGACTAAAATGATAACAATAATGGGTATTACAATTGGCAACAAGCCAACAAGACCGACAAATGTATTTTCTAAAATTCTAATTAGCTGATTTAAGTTAGTGACAAATGCCCGTCTTGCACGCCCCAAAATACTTTCGTCAATCGGTTGAACAGCTTCGCTGTCATCTATTTTTTCGACAAAATTTAACTGTATTGTTGCCATATCGACTAACCTATCCCACTGTTGCAGATTGCCCGTCAACCGATTGATTTCGCCACGCACACGTGACAATTCGTTTTCAACTGCAATAATGTCCTTGATTTGGTCGGCCTTTTCCATTATTTTACGGAGCGCCTGTTCACGCACTTCTAAATTTTTAACTTCGCTAAAAGTATCACGATAAATATTGGTAAGGTCTTCTGACGTCTGTTCTTGATAGTCGACTTTACCCATTTTAAGCAGTGCCTGGTAGACTGATTTAAACTGTTCGCTTGGCACGCGCAAGGTCATATTGCCCTGTCTATAATCTATCGACCGATTGGCAACACCACGCTGATAAACCGATATATTACTATTTTCAACATAGCCGTTGACAGTGCTGAGTAGCGCTTCAATTTTTTGATTAATCTCATCATAATTTGTGATAACTAATGAAACGCTAGCACGCTTAACCAGTTTTCTTGCCTGTAAATCGGTAGTTATATGGCGTGGTTGATCCATTGCAGTTTTCTCGCTATTTGCCAATGGTGCAGCCATTTCAGGCGCGGCGTTGTTAGCGTCAAACAATTCAGTAGATTCATTACCATTTACCGCGCCACTGCCTTCCATTTTACCATAGCGCGGCGCTTCTTCAATACTGTCAACCTTATCGTAAGACATGCCAACACCTAAGTTAGCTAGCAGAGCCGGCACACTGAAAACTAATAACAAACAAGCTGCCGCTGCAATTAACCACTTTTGATAGCGTTTACTAAAACTGATTATTTTGCTGCCTGTCGTTGGTTTTTTTTGTTGAGCAAGTTTGGCGCTAAGTTCTGCACTATATCCCTCAGGTAAGGGGGTTAACGCGCGTGCTTTCAATTGTCCTGCAATGGCAGATTCTAACTGTAATTCGCGTTGGCAATCGCTACATGTTGCAAGATGATTTTCGAAGTCTTGTCGTTCTGCCTGATTGAGCATATCA
>PDWI01009204.1_pt1 | contig 11411 bp, 6 predicted proteins | sample 1430891 | NCBI WGS metagenome assembly PDWI01 (sample SAMN01162508, study PRJNA174530) | Oral metagenome, whole genome shotgun sequencing project. | biome: Marine environment; feature: Marine mammal; material: Swab sample of the gingival sulcus; isolation source: swab sample of gingival sulcus... | reverse complement strand
GTAAAAAAGGATATGCCTTTTTTTACACTTCGCTCTAATCTAGTCTATTTTATAATATCTTTTGGAGTGATTCAATCCACCAGTCTTTTACCACGTACAAAGAAACTTCGTCAATAATAATAGTAATAGTTTCTCGTTCAGATTGATAATTTTTAACCTCAGCCCAAAAAATATATACAAAAAATAGTATTAGTATTATAATAAAAAGCATTAAAACATCACAAATTGTTTTTTTAATATTGTCACTCATAGCTATATTTCTTTCTTATTATTTAATTCTTACATTCAAAATTTGTAACTATTTAGTAAATAATAAAAGCCGTGTCATTATCCGCGAACTAAACAGCGATGAGCGACAAAGTTATAGAAAATTGATTAAATGCTTGTATTTAAATTAATTTTTCATAACTTTGGCATTGAGCGCGCTAGCGCGACGAGTGCAGTGCCGTTAGGCACGGAGCGAGTTCATCGCTAATCAAAGCGATAACTCCAAAGGAAACGGAGTTTCCGACGGGAAGTTCATTGTGTAGCAAGTTTTTTAGCGACAACGTGATAATCTTACGGCTTAGTATTAATTCGCGCTAAGATCCTCACGTCCTCATTACGTTCGTCCTCAGGATGACAGCGCTCAACTAAATAGTTACCAAAATTTTAAGTAATATTTAATTCAACAAAACTATTTATTTGATTATCACAATTAATACTTTTATTAAATCTATTTAATAATACTGCATTCATACCTACTGCTTTTGCCCCATAATAATCGTCTTTAATATTATCTCCAATCATAATAGATTCTTTAGGTAAAGCGCCTAAATCGAACGTCGCCTTATTAAATATAGCTTTTGATGGTTTAGCAAATCCAACTTCCTCGCTAATATAAATATTATCTACATAGTCTAACAATCCTGTATTTTTAATTTTGCTCATTTGACCATCAGTAGGTCCATTTGTAATAATTGCAACTTTTTTATTAGCTTTTTTAATTTTTTTCAGAAAAGGAATTACATCATCAAATAATTTAATATTAATATTTCCTTCTTCCATAAATATTAAATTAAGTTTATCAGCTATTTCATCTACATTATCTACGAAAAAAGTACTCAATACATCCGAATATCTTTTCCTTCTGTATTCCGATTTACTTAGTTTTCCTTCAAGAAAAGATTTCATTAGTATAGTTTCATTTAAAATATATCTCTCGTTAAACGTAGCTATATCAATTCCATAATGTTCTATTTCTTTATTAATTCTACTATTCGCTTTTTCTTTTGCTAATTTATAATTACACAATGTATCATCTAAATCAAAGAAAAAAAATTTATAATCTTTCACTACAATACCCCTTTAAGGATTAAAAATAAACTGAAATATATTGAGTTATTAATATAATTAATTCCCACGCTAAGATCCCTACGTCGCGTTTCTCCTCTGGATGACAGCGTGGAGAAAGCTTGGATAAAATCGTAGCGATTGTCAGTAATAATACTTTAAACAAACATTATAAAATTACTTTCTCGCAAGCATTTAAGCGACCGTGTAGCCAGAGCTAATCCGCTGGTTTTACGTAGATAAGTTTCTTATGTTAAGGTTTCTTTAGAAGTCTTAATATTAGAAACTTACAAGTAAAGACAGCTAGTAGCGAAGGCGGAACAGCCGCTTGCGAAAAGTGATTTTGTAGGTTTAATTAAAAAAGTATTATTACATTTCAATCGCGGTTAAATACTCGCGTTAAAATTCTTATAAAATTTCATCAAAAACTTGATCAACATCATATAATTCCGACGAATTTGCTTCTTTTACTCCCCTAGCTATAATCAAACTCTTCTTCTATTATATTCTCTCTTATCATTTTATAATTTCATTCTACGCTATTATGTTTCTGAATGCAACACAAATTAAGCCTTTTGTAATTGATAATATTTTCCTTTCAATCCCATTAATTCACTATGATTACCCTCTTCTATAATTTTACCATCTTCCATTAAATAGATACAATCGGCATCTTTAATCGTACTAAGTCTATGGGCGATAATGATGCTAGTGCGATTTTGCATTAAATTAAGCATTGCCTTTTGGATGACACTTTCTGTTTGTGTATCAACTGAACTCGTCGCCTCATCTAATATCAGTATTTTCGGGTCGGCGAGTATTGCCCTTGCTATTGTCAATAGCTGTCTTTCGCCTTGACTAATGTTTGTTCCTCCATTGGTCAGTACGGTTTGATAAGCCAGTGGTAATTTATTAATAAAACTATCACAACTCGCCATTTTAGCGGCTGCTATCACTTCTTCATCACTAGCATCTAATTTAGCATAACGAATATTATCAGCAATAGTCCCCTTAAACAAATAACTATCTTGCAAAACTATCGCAAAATTATCATAAAAACTACTAAGACTAAACGCCTTAAGAGGATGCTCTCCAATTTCGATTTCACCTTGACTATAAGGATAAAAACGGCTAATCAAGGCGGCAAGTGTCGTTTTCCCCGCCCCCGTTTCACCAACTAAGGCGATTTTTTTATGTGGTGGAATGATAAGATTAATATCTTTTAATACCTGTTTGCCATTATCATAGGCAAAGGAAAGATTGTTAACGCGTATCGTTAAATCTTCCACTGTATTAAAATCTAATCTACCCCTTTCCTCTTCTTCTGGCAAATCTAAAAATTCAAATACCCTTTCCGCACTGGCAAGCGCTGCCTGTAAGGAACTATATGTACTAGCGATTTGATTAACAGGGCGAATAAATTGGCGAGAATAGGCAATAAAACTGACAATCACACCGATGCCAATTCCAAATTTAAATGCCAAATAACCACCTAAAAGCGCTATCAATGCCAAACTCATATTCGTAATAACATTTAATAAGGGCATTAAATAACCCACGGTAATTTGTGCCTTGACGGCAACTTCTTTATATTCCTCATTGACTTTTTGATATTTAGCGCTCATCGTTTCTATCTGGTTATAATCTCTAATAACATCGAGCGCACTAAAGGATTCTTCAATCAGCGCAAAACGCTTACCTAAAATATTAGCCTGCTTTTTATATAAAGGTTTCGCCTTTTTACTAATACAATGACTAACAGTATAAATTATTGGTACTAAGGCAAAGATTGCTAGCGCTAATTTAGGGCTAAGCAAAAACATCATTGTACTAGAAATAATTATTTTCAAACTCAGCGTGACTAAAAAAGTAAAGGATTCACTAATCATAATGCTCATCGCTTCAATATCATTACTAAAACGACTCAAGGTATCGCCGTGTGCCTGCTCTTCAAAATAAGATAAGGGCAGTTTTTTAATTTTCGCAAATAATAACTCACGAAAATGCGCCAAGGCTTTCTGGGAAAAGCTAGCGAGTAAGAGTTTTTCTATGTAAAGTGAGATAACTGAACCTAAATAAATCAATGTCAATAATTTAAGCCAAGTGTAGTCAATATTAGAATAATTATTTGATAAAGCAACTATATCGCTCAAATAACCGACAAATTTACCGATTAAATAGGGAATAAAGCCCGAAAGAATGGTAGCTACCGTAGCAACAACAACTAAAGCATAAAAAATCAACTGCTGATTTTTTAAACTTTTAAAAAGTCGTTTTAAAGTTTGGCGAAAACTAAGCGCTTTTTCCGTAGCGGCAAAGCGGTTCACAATTTTTGCTCTCGCGATTGCTTCAGCTTCTTTATTCTGTGTCATCATTTGCCCCCGTTTGAGAATGATAAATAGCGCGGTAAACAGCAGAAGTTTCTAATAATTGCTGATGATTACCAATAGAGTCTACTTTTCCATCATCTAAGACAATAATCTGGTCAGCGGTTTTAATCGATGAAATTTTTTGCGCAATCATAATCAGCGTTAAATCAGAGCAGTAATTTTTTAAATTGCTTAAAATCTTTTGTTCTGTTAAATTATCAAGACTACTCGTACTATCGTCTAAAACTAATATATCACCAGCTTTTAATAATGCCCTTGCTAGCGCGATTCTCTGTCGTTGTCCACCGCTAAGTTTCACCCCGTTACGACCAAGCAAAGTTTGTTTTTGCTTCGCTAAATTAGCGACAAATTTATCCGCCTCTGCTATTTTTAATACCCTATTTAGTTCATTTTCACTGGCATCTTGCTTAGCAAAGCGTAAATTTTCACTTACACTACCTGAAAAAATAATATCATTTTGTCTAACGACAGCAATTCGCTTTCTTAACTCCCTCGCATTTAAAGCGCTTAATGGCTGATTATTATAATATATATTGCCGTTTAAAGCAGAATATTCTTTTGTTAATAATTTAACTATACTGGTTTTTCCAACCCCTGTCGCACCGATGATAGCCGTAAACTGTCCTTTTTTTAGCTCGAAATTAATATTTTTTAAAACTAATTTCCCACCATAGCCAAAATTTAATGCTTTACATTCTAAATGTTCAAATTCTGTCACACTATTTCCACTTTGGTCTACGTCTTCTAGAGCAAAAACGGCATCAAGCCTTACCTTAGAACTCTTTGCCTTCAGCGACCTATCAAAAACGCGCATCGTCACCATAATCGCCAAGAAAAATTGCTGAAAATAGGCGACCATAGCGACAATATAACCGACCTCAAAATCACTTTTTCTAATCCAATAACTACTGAGTAAAAGTAAAGCGAGCATAGCTGAATATAAAACAAAATTAATTAAGGGGAAGAAAATAGCAATTCGTTTTTTCGTATTTTTATAAGCGTGACTATACGCCTGATTATATTTTTCAAAATGTTCTTCTTCATATAAATAACGATTAAAAGAACGAACGACTTTTATGCCTAGTAAAGTCGACTGGATTTTATGATTTAATTTCTCTAATTTGTGTTGTAATTGATAAAAAAGAGGGACCGCAATTCGTACATTTAAGTAGACAAGCAGAGAAATTGGTATAATCATGGCAATAAAAATTAGCGCCATTGGTGGATACAGCAGACTAGCCATTAAAACAGAGCCTACCGCCATCACGGGCGCTTTAAAAAAAATCCGCAAAAAAGTTTGCAAAAAAATCTTAATTTGTAAAACATCATTAGCAGCACGGGTGATCAAAGAGCCTTCATCAAAGCTATCGATATCCGCTTGCTGTAAACGCAAAATTTTATTAAAAATATCCTGACTTAAATCAACTTCGACACCATAGCTAACCTCTGTTGCCTTAATATTGCGACCAACGGCAAAAATAGCCCCAACTAAAGTTAGTGCAATCATCATCAAACCATAATTAATAATCAAATCTAAGCGATTACACTTAATCCCTTGATCGACAACCTTAGACAGCAAATTTGGCAAAGATAAATCAATCAGCGATTCGATAATCAAAAACATAATGCCGATAAAAGCAGATTTACGATATTTTTTATAATAAACTTGCCACGGCTCTTGCATTTTCTACTCCAAATGGGATAATGATAAATTGAAACATGCGATAAAAATGTGATTTTAACAGGCGATTGAAAACACGCGATTGAAACAAAATAATACTTTATTTAAGTCAACCTACAAAATCACTTTTCGTAATACTAGTTAAAGCTTGAGCGATATTAAATCAATATATTTTAGTTTCAGCAAACGGCGTAGTCAATTATATGCATTGATTGCTAGTGAAAAATAAAATATTTTGTATAGATTTCTCGCGTTGTCATTCAGAGGGCTTTAGCCCGTAGGAATCTTAACGCGAGTTTAATAGTACAAGCCGTATCATTCTGAAAAAGAGATTAGTAACTTACGACTTAAAATACCGCGTTAAGATTATCACGTTGTCGCTAACGCTCCGCCTCATAATGACAACGCGGGAAACAAGTGTGCTATGTGAACTTGATTGTCAGCGAAATACCTAAATAGGCTAAAGCAAATATTGCTTGAAGGCGGGTATATTAGCGACCACGCAGCAGAGTCTAATCCACTTATTCAGCGTAGATAAAGAACTTGGCTTAGAGCTTCTTTAGAAGTTCTAAGCTTAGTGATTTACAAGCTGAATAAGTTAGTAGACGTCGCGGAGTAGCGAACTCGCCGAGAGTAATATTTGTTTAGCCGTTAATTTTAGGTGTTTAAGCGTTTCAATCGTGTTTTATAAAATACTTACTCCATTATCGCATTAGCAAAATCTTCAGGATTAAAGTGTTGCAAGTCCTCTATTTTCTCGCCCACACCAATCAATTTCACTGGAATATCCAAAAGATGTCTAATCGCAAAGACAAAGCCACCTTTTGCTGTACCATCGAGTTTGGTTAAAACCAAGCCAGTGAGCGGTGCGCTTTCCTTAAATAATTTTGCTTGCTGGACGGCATTTTGTCCCGTCGTCGCGTCTAATACTAATAATACTTCTAAATGAGCATCGCCAAATTCACGCTCAATTGTACGAAAAATCTTATTTAATTCTTTCATTAAGTTAACTTTATTGTGTAATCTACCCGCAGTATCGATAATTAAGGCATCAATTTTACGCGCTTTTGCCGCTTGGCAAGCATCGTAAACGACCGCCGACGGGTCTGAACCTTCACTATGGGCAATCACATCAACAGCTACTCTATCACCCCAAATTTTTAATTGGTCTATCGCCGCAGCTCTAAAAGTATCCGCCGCAGCTAATAACACAGAATTACCCTCATTTTTAAGTAAATTCGCAATTTTACCAATGGACGTCGTTTTACCAGCACCGTTAACACCAATTACTAAAATTACCGTTGGCTTTTTCGGTACAAGCGAAACTTCATATTCTGGCGTTAGATAAAGCGTCATAATCTCTTTTAATACTGCTTTAACACCACTAGCTTCACTAATTTTACGCTCAATCAATTGATTGCGCAAATCGTCAATCAATTCCATTGTCGTATCCATACCAATATCAGCGGTAATTAAAATTTCTTCTAATTCTTCAAATAACTCATCATCAATTTTACCGTAATCGTTTAATAATCTATCAATCCTATCGGTAATATTATTACGCGTCTTACTTAGACCGCTGATTAAGCGACCAAAAAAGCCTTTTTTCTGCTCTTTTTCCGCTTCTTCCTGAGCAAGTCGCTCGGCTTCTGCTTGTTCTGCTTCTTCCCTAGCTAGTCGTTCAGCCTCAGCTCTCTCTGCCTCTACCTTTTCTGCTTCTTCCCTAGCTATGCGCTCAGCCTCTGCCTGTTCAGCGAGTTCTTTTTCTCTAGCTAAGCGTTCTGCTTCTGCTTGTTCTGCCAATTCCTGAGCTCTTTTCGCATTCAGCTCTTCCATATATTCTTCTTCCAATTCATATTCCGTTACAAATTGGAACTCATCTTCGTCGTCTTCCTCTTCTTCTTCGACATAAGATTCAAGGACAGGCTGTTCAAAAACTGGCTCAACAGGCTCTACAACATCTTCTACAAGTCCACTCTCTTCTTCAGAAGATTCTTCAAGAACTTGTTCTTCTAGCTGTTCTAACTCTGCTTGTTTTTCTTCTTTTTTGCGTTTGAAAATATCAAATAATCCCATAATTTCCCTTTCTTTTTAGAAGTGTTTTATTATATTAATCAAGCTATAAGATACTCGCCTTTAAGATTCCTACGTCGCGTTGCTCCTCTGAATGACAAAGGCGAGAATATTTGTCAAGCCGTAAGATCCTCACGTCGCTAGAAAAACTATCTAAACGATGCACTTCCCGTCGGAAACTTCGTTTCCTTTGGTCAGTCGCGCTAGCGCGGGTTTATTCCACCAGTTCCTTAGCATCTTGTAATTTAACAGATAAGACCTTACTAATCCCTTTTTCTTGCATTGTTACACCATAAATCGACTGGGCAATTTCCATTGTCCCTTTACGGTGCGTAATGATAATAAACTGTGAATCGGCAATAAATTCTTGTAAAAATTCAGCAAAACGAAATATATTTACGTCGTCAAGCGCCGCCTCTATCTCATCTAAAATACAAAACGGACTTGGTTTCGTTTTTAATATCGCAAAGAGCAAGGCAATGGCTGTTAAAGCCTTTTCACCACCACTAAGCAAATCCAAGCTTTGTAATTTTTTCCCTGGGGGTTGGGCGCTAATAATAATTTCACCCGAAAGTATGTCGCCATCTGCTTCTATTGCAATATCACCCGTACCGCCACCAAAAAGTTTCGTAAAAGTATCTTTAAAATAATTATTGACTTCGACTAACTTTGTCTTAAATGATTTGCGCATTTCCCTATCGATTTGTCTAATCATTTTTTCCAAGCTATCAATCGCCGTTTGCAAATCGTCTTCTTGTTCGGCTAAAAATTGGTAACGCTCTTTAACCGTTTCATATTCTTCAATGGCGCTTAAATTAACATCACCCAATTTTTTTAGTTCAGATTTCAAACTACGCAATTTGCTTTGATAATTTTTATCTTCTACTTCATGTCTAAATTGCAAAGCTTGCTGATATGTCAATTGATAATTTTCGAGTAAAGATTCTGTCAAAGTACTTAGTTTAGTTTCAATTCTAGCTAAACTTATGTCCAGTTTATAAATACTTTGCTGTTCGCTTTGTAAACTTTCACGCGCCTTAGCCAATTGAGTTTGATATTCTTGTTGTTCAGTTTTGCCTTTTTCTAAAGCCAATTTTTCATCATTTAATTCCTTGCCCAAAACAGCTAAACGCTCTTTATTTGCCTCTAACTTACTTTCTATTTCTCTTTGCTGAAAAATTAAGTGTTCAATTTCAGTTGTTAGCGTTTCTTTTACTAATTCCGCTTGTTTTCGTTTTAAATCATAGCTTGAAATCCGCTCCTTACGTTCAAAGAGCTTTTGTTCTTGTGCTAAGATATGTTCTGTTATACGACTTTGTTCTATACGTTGTTCTGTGATTTTTTGATTAATGCTATCTATCGCATCATTATACTCTGCCAATTCGCTACTATATTTAGCGATTGCCTCATTAGTTAAAACTTGATTGGCTTTTAAACTCTCAATTTGCTCTTGAAAAGCATTCGCTTTATTATCAGCACTATTGATATCCAAATCAAGACTCTCTTGCTCACTTTCTAGTGTTTTTAACTTAGTTTCTATTGTATCAAGTTCTAGCTCCAAGCTCTTCACTACATGCTTACTTTCATTTAAGCTGTTTTTTACCCTAGTATCGTCAATTTCGGCTAATTCAATTTCTTCACGTAATTTTTTTAATTCTTCTTGTTTCTTTTCGCGCTCACGATTTAATTCATCGATTTCTAAATTCAATTTTTCTGTTAAAACCTTTAAATCCTTTATTTCTTGCTTACGTTTTAAAAAGCCACTTTCTTTTTTAGAAATGGAACCACCAGTAATCGTACCACCTGCATTGACAATTTGACCGTCAAGACTAACTACACGTGAGCCAAGCGGTAAATTTTTAGCCGCTTTTTTCGCATCATCCAGTGTATCGGCAAAATATATTCTATTTAAAAGATAATTAAAAGCAGGCTCTAGTTCTTGACTACATTCGACATAATGAAAAGCACAGCCATAAAAACCCTTGCTTGTTTCTAGCTCAGGCACCGCTTTAACTTTTAAATCGGCTATTGGTAAAAAAGTTGCCCTACCCGCTTTTTCGCGTTTTAATTTATCGATATATTTATTGACAACCTTACTATCTTTAACGATTAACATTTGTAAGTTACGCCCGAGTGCAATCTCAATCGCTGTGAAAAACTTGGCGTCTATCGTCAATAAATCTTTAAAACAGCCATAGATTTCACTATCTTCTTTCGACCACTCTAAGACTTTTTTAACAGCATAGGAAAAACCCTCGTTATTTTGTTCTTGCAATTCTAAGGCATCTAAACTCGCACTTTTTTGTGAAAGCTGACTTTGTTTATCGAATAAGGTTTTTTCTAATGCTAACTGTTTATCATTTAAACTATTCTGCTTCTCTAAACGCTCTTTTCGCAGATTCTCAAGTCTTTCAATTTCTGCATTATCAATAGATAATTTCTGCTTTGCCTGTACTAAATTTGCTTGTTTATCTTTTTTATTTTGTTGTAAAAGTTCTAGATTTTTTTTAATTTCTAATAATTTTTGAGCAGCAAGTTCCGCTTGAAGATTAATTCGTTGTTTAGAATGATGAAGTTCTTGCAACTCATTATTATAGCTTAATAACTGCGCCTGTAAAGCTTGCTCTTGCTGCTGCGTACTATGTTTATCCGTTTTAAGATTAATAATTTGCTGTTGTAAGTTTTCAACTTCCAATTTTAGCGCTTGTTCTTCTTCTTTTTTTGTCTTAATAACAAGATCTAAATCCTTAATTTCATCTTTTAAATTCGCTAAATCTTCTGCCTTACTATCTGCGTCTAATACTAAATTATTAAGGCTCGTTTGTTTGGCAAGCTGTTTTTCTTTTAAAAGTCTTAGTTCACCTTCAATTTGGGCAATTTGCATTTTCAATTCACCCTGTTTTTGCAGTTGATTATCGTATTCTTTTTCTGCATTTTCACGCTCAAAACTGTAGCGATTTAATTGATTTACTAATTGATTTTTTTGCTCTTCAAACTCATCGCGCCTTGTTTTACAAGCATTCAAATCGGCAGCAATAATGTCTATATTTTTTTCTGCTGCTTCTATATCTTTAATAAAGAGATTAATTTCTAAATCTTTAATTTCAGCCGAAATTTTTTTATGAATTATCGCTTTTTCTGCATCTTTTTCTAAGGGGCTTAACCGCTCTTTTAATTCCCCAACGATATCCTTAATTCTATTGAGATTGCCTTCTGTTCGTTCCAGTTTTCTTTCCGCTTCTGATTTACGCGTTCGATATTTAACAATACCTGCTGCTTCCTCAAAAATCAAACGTCTTTCATCTTTATTTGTCGATAAAATACTATCTATTCTGCCTTGTCCAATAATGGAGTACCCTTCAACACCAATGCCCGTATCCATAAATAATTGTTTGATATCTTTGAGGCGACACTCTGTGCCGTTGATTGTGTATTCGCTTTCACCTGAACGATGCAATCGCCTACTGACCCTAACTTCGTTAAAATCAATAGGCAAAACCTGATACTTATTATCAAATACGATTACAACCTCAGCAAAACCTAAAGGCTGTCTAGTCTTTGTACCACTAAAGATGACATCAAGCATTTGCGAACCACGTAAGGTTTTATACCGCTGTTCCCCTAAAACCCAGCGAAAAGCGTCTGTAATATTACTCTTACCACTACCATTGGGACCGACGATACAGCTAATCGCATCGTCAAAATCAATTACTGTTCTATCAGCAAATGACTTGAACCCTTTTAATTCTATTCTCTTTAAAATCACGCTCTATCCTCATTTTGCATAAATTCCTGTATCGCCTCCATTGCTGCCTGTTGTTCTGCTTCTTTTTTGCTTTTTCCTAGACCCCTTCCTTTCACTTGACCACCAATATACACTTCTGATATAAATTCTTTTAAATGGTCTGGTCCTCTTTCCGCAACAATTTTATAAC
>PDWI01009203.1_pt1 | contig 11411 bp, 8 predicted proteins | sample 1430891 | NCBI WGS metagenome assembly PDWI01 (sample SAMN01162508, study PRJNA174530) | Oral metagenome, whole genome shotgun sequencing project. | biome: Marine environment; feature: Marine mammal; material: Swab sample of the gingival sulcus; isolation source: swab sample of gingival sulcus... | reverse complement strand
TATTTGCAAAATTCATAATTCCGCAGTTTAAAAATAAAAAAACGATACTTAATTTAATGGTTGTTTTTTTCATAATATTTGCTTGTATTATTGTTTTGATTGTGAAACAAATATAAAAAAATCTACTTAGAATTATAACAATCAAAAGGTAAAACTAAAACAGAATCTTTATACTTTTTTTTGAAGATAATATATTTTGAAACACCTCGCTGTTTTACAATAGAATCTCCTTTTTCTAATCTATTATTATATCTTAAAACCCACCCCCAAGCATAATATTCGTGACTATCAGATTGTAGAGTAAAACAATCACACTTTACTTTTTCTATTACCGAATCAACAATTCCCGAAAATTCTTGATTTTTATATTTTTCGCATATTTCAATTTGCTTCCGTTTACTTCTTCGTTCTGATGTTAGCGAATAATATAATGCCCACAAGAAAAGCCCCAATATCACAAATTGAAAAATAATTTTTATTTCATTTAGAATTATACGTTTTTTACTATGCTTATTCATCACAAAATTTATCTATATAAAAAGCTCCGCCCGGCTCAAAGGGATTTTTATATTCTGACATAATTGTATGTTTTTAGTGAATTAATTTGTTGTTAATATTTTTTACCTCGTCTATCACAAAGTTACTCATTTTTATTCAAGCCCGCACGAAATAATTATAAGATAAGGTATTATTTTTTAACTTCGTGCCTTTTTATCAATTCAAAAACTTATGACCAAAATTTTAAAGATATTAAGCCTTGTGTTGCTGTGTGGCAGTCAGGCTCTAAATGCTCAGAAACCGAAAAATCCCAAGCCCCCAAAATTGGTGGTGGGAATAGTGATTGAGGGTTTGAAACCCGATTACTTAAACTTGTTTAAGGAAAATTTCAGCTCCGGCGGATTTAAAAAACTCATGGCGGAGGGGCGATATTACGGCAACGCACAATATGATTATCTTTATCCCGAGAAAGCATCGGCATTTGCGACTATTGCTACGGGGGCAAATCCTGCAAGACATGGCATCGTTGGCAATAAATGGTATAATAGATTGTCACACAGGAATATATATTGCGTTGAGGATAATAACTCAGTCTCACTCGTTGATGCTGTAAGCACGCAAAGATGCTCGCCCAAAAACTTGCTCGGAGCTACGGTGGGCGATGAATTGAGGCTGTCTAACTTCAAGCAATCCAAAGTAATGAGCATCTCTTTGAATGATTATTCGGCGGTGCTTCTCGGCGGACATTCTAACTCGGGGGCGTTTTGGTTTGATGCCAATCTCGGCAAATGGACTTCGGGAAGTTATTATTTCGACAATTTGCCTTATTGGGTGCAGAGGTTTAACGAACGAAATTTGCCTGACATCTACATCTCCAAAACTTGGGATACTTTTTTGTCGTTCACAAAATACAACGGCTTGGCTGATGACAATTCCTATGAGGCGGGCTTCAACGGTGGCGAGCATGTTTTCCCTTACAACCTGGCTCAGCTGAGTGCCGAAAACAACAGGTATGAGATGTTGCATTATACGCCTTTCGGCAATACATTGGTGCGAGAATTTGCCACTTCGGCTTTGGTAAACGGAAAGCTCGGGCAGGATAAATTCCCCGATATTCTTATGATTGATTTTAGTGCTAATGCAGGCATTGCCAAGCGGTTTGGGGTTCACTCCATCGAGATTGAAGATGCCTACATCAGACTTGATTACGACATTGCCTTCCTCATAGATTTCATCGACGACTATGTGGGACTGGAAAATGTGCTGTTTTTTGTAACCTCCGACAGGGGCGATGAGGAGCTTGCCTCGTTTCTGAATGACATAAAAATTCCTACCCAAAAATTCAACAGATTTGGCATGAAGGCTCTCACAAATTCATACTTGAATGTGGTTTATAATCAAAATTCTTTGATAGACAGATTTGATAAATACGGAATTTATTTTGATAATATGAAGTTGGATAAATTGCATATTTCCAAGGATGAAATTCAAAATAAAACCGCCGATTTCATAATGGGTTTTTCGGGAGTATCAACGGCGTATACGGCGGCGAGGATAAAGATGGGTGTGGCAAGCAGAGGCAAATACGTCTTGGCTGAAAACCAATTTATGGCAAAGCGTTCGCCCGACGTATTCATTGATTTTGAGGTTGGTACGATTGACAGGGACGGCGATTTTTTGCATTCGGCAAATCGAAAATATCTGAATGTTCCGCTGTTGTTTTTCGGCTGGAATGTGAAGCAGGGTAGGGCATTGAGGCGTATCTCAATGACCGATATCGCCCCCACTATTTCGTATATTTTGGGCATTTCCTACCCCAATATTTCAACCGGAAATATTATCGAAGATTTGTTTGTTGAGTGATGATTTAGTATTGTTCTTTTTGATTTGGGAAGTTTTTGGTGCGAACGTCCGACACGTAATTTTGCACCGCTTTGTGGATTTCTGTATCTAAATTATGATAGCGTCGCAGGAAGCGAGGCGAAAACTCTTGGGTTATGCCCAGCATGTCGTGCAGTACGAGGACTTGACCGTCTACATCGGCACCCGCACCTATGCCTATCACAGGGATTTTGAGGGTTTGAGCTACTTGCTTGCCCAAGTCGGCGGGTATTTTTTCCACCACCAACGCAAAGCAACCTAATTGCTCCAACAGCATTGCATCTTGAAGCAGTTTTTCTGCCTCTTGCTTTTGTTTTGCCCTGACTTTATAAGTGCCGAATTTGTGAATTGATTGTGGTGTCAGCCCCAAATGCCCCATTACGGGGATGCCTGCCGATATAATTCTCAGGATTGATTCTGATATTTCGTTGCCGCCTTCCAACTTCACGGCGTGCGTGCCGGCTTCTTTCATCAGGCGTATTGCCGATGTAACTGCCTCTTTGGAATTGCCTTGGTATGAACCGAATGGGAGGTCGGTTACTACCAATGCTCTTTTGGTGGCTCTTACCACTGCGTTGGAGTGATATATCATTTGGTTGAGGGTTACGGGCAGGGTTGTTTCGTATCCGCTCATTACGTTTGCGGCAGAGTCGCCCACGAGGATTACGTCTACGCCTGCATTGTCGACTATTTTTGCGAGGCTGTAGTCGTATGATGTTAGCATTGTGATTTTTTCGTTGTTTTTTTTCATTGTTGCTAACACTTGGGTTGTGATTTTTCTTACTTTTGATTGTATCGACATTTTGTTTTTGTTTAAAGTTTTATTCCCATTAGAGTTATGTCGTCTCGTTGCTCTGTGCTTTGTTTAAATTCAGCTAATTCGTGATTTATGATTGATTTTTGGTTGTCGAGTGTTTCGTGTGCTATGCTTTGAAGTAGTTTTCTAAGTCTTGGGCTTCCGAATTTTTTGCCGTTGATGTTGTTTTGGTCAATTATTCCGTCGGATAGCATGTATATCATTGTGTCTTTTGGGAGTGTGAATTTGTGTTGTGTAAATTTTACTTGATTGTAATGCGGATTGCCTATCTCTTTTATGTCGCCTTTTAGTCTTATTATTTTGTCGTTGCAGGGGTGTTTTATGTATACGGCTTGCTTTGCTGATGTTATTGTTACTTTGGTATTGTTGTCGTCGGCTTCTTCGGTTCTCATTAGTGATAGCACCATTCCGTCGTGGCTGTTTTTTGTGTCTTTGAATAGGTTATAAACTTTTTTGTGTAAGAAATTCATTATTTTTATGGTGTCTGTTTCTCGGTATGAGATGATTACTTTGTTTAGAATTTCGTTGCCTACGAAGGTCATGAAAGCTGCGGGAACGCCATGCCCGGTGCAGTCTATTACGGCGGCGAATTTATATATTTTTTGATTTTTTTCAATTCTTTTAGCCCAGAAGAAATCGCCCGACACGTAGTTTTGAGCTTTGTATATTAAGAAGCTGTCGAATAGAGCCGTTACATCTTTTTCGCTTTTCAGAACGGCAAATTGTATTGTTTTGGCGTATCTTATACCGGCTTGAATTTGCTCGTGTTTGGCTTGTGAATTGTCTCGTGCTTTTTGCAGTTGCAGTTTTTGTTGTTTTAGCTCTTGTGTTTTGGTTTTCAGACCTTTATTGTAGCGTCTGATTTTTTTATGGTTTTTAATCATGAAGAATACAAAAGCTATTACTATGGTTAGTATTGCCATTAGCATAAGCTTTATTATCTGGTCTTCGTCTGATGATTTCGATTGTTTTTTTATGGTGCGGGCTTGACTTTTTATGGTGTGGTCTTGACTTTTTATTGTCTTGTCGTTGTTTTTTATTGTAAGCTTTGTTTTTCTTAGAGTTTGTTGTTGTTTGCTTATTGCCAGTCTGTAATTTTCACGGTCAGCTTTCAGCTCTTCCAGGTCTTTTTCTTTTTCTCTGATTTCTATTTGCTTTTCTGCGATGAGGTCAATTTTTTGTTGCAAATTTTCTTCCACTTCGGCAGACTTATTTTTTATACTATCTAATTGTTTTTGATAATTTTGAATATTCTTTTTTAGATTTTTATTCTGCCTGTTCAGTTTTATTTGGTCTGCCTTTACCTTGGCTAATGTGGTATTAAGGCGTTTCATGCTGTCGGCTTTTGCCTCCATTCTTTTTTCGAGGTATTGGTTCAGTTTTTTTATATCCACAATATCGCCACCTATTTTTATGATGTTTGCTTGTATTGTGATGCTTTGGTTGTATATATTTTCCGAATTAATATCAAATTTCACCTTTCGGTTTACTATTTTGAAATTAATCATAATGTTTTTTTTATTCTTTAAATTCTCTGTTATCAACAAGGTGTTCTTGCCTTTTAGGTATTTTATTGCTTCAAGAATTTCGCTGTTATGCTTTTCTAATAGGAAAATAATATTTACGTCTAACTTGTCAATGTCGTGATAATTAGTGCTATACACAGTTATTGGCTTGCCGTATATTTCTTTTCCATTGAAGTAATTTATAAAAATATCTGCCACCGTGCTATTGTTGTCGTCTACTACGGCGATAGAAAAAGTTTCTTGTTTTGTTGTATTTTTCCAGCCTAAGTTTTGGGCAATTTTCAGGATTATCGCCGCTTTGATGTTGTATTCTGTGTAAGGCACATTTTGAGCATTGGCAACATTCAACGTAACCAGAAGTATGATTATACTTTGGAAACTAATTATATATTTAAGGTGTTTATTAAGCAATGCTATTGTTTTATTAAATCCAGACCAAAGATATTAGTTTTTTTTGTGAAAAAAGTTTTTTTCTTGCAAAAAGTTTTATTTATATTTGTGCAAAAATTAAGCCCGAGTGGCGGAATTGGTAGACGCGTTGGTCTCAAAAACCAATGACAGCAATGTCGTGCCGGTTCGATCCCGGCCTCGGGTACTTTTTTGGGGGGCTATAGCTCAGTTGGCTAGAGCGTTTGACTGGCAGTCAAAAGGTCAGGGGTTCGATTCCCCTTAGCTCCACAAATGTATGTTTTATTTAATAAATGTTATTATTCATATTTATTATTTTTATTATTAAAAAAGAGGTTGTATTTTCATACAGCCTCTTTTCTTTTTGGAATAAATCTTATTGATTATTCGGTTTTCTTATTTTTTTACTTCGTTTACTGCTTTTGTAGCTTCAGCTTTTGCATCTTTTACTGCTTCGTCTGCGGCTTTTGTAGCGTCATCTTTTGCTTCTTCGGCAGCTTCTGTTGCGGCAGCTTTTGCTTCTTCTGTTGCTTCGGTTGCAGCAGCTTTTGCTTCTTCTGCTTTTGCTTCGGCTTTGTCTTCAGCTTTTTTTACTTCTGTTTTAGCTTTGTCAGCTGTTTTTTTAGCAGCTTCGTTTTGGCAAGCAAATGTAAATGATACCACAAATAACATTGCTAAGATACTGTAGAATAATCTGTTTTTTCTCATAATTAGTGAATTAAATAATTTTTAAATATTTTTAATTGTCAAACCTTGCAAAGATACTTAAATTTTTTGATTTCTCTATAATTTTATTGTTTTTTTTGCATTTGGGCATGACGTGTTTTTTATCCTATGTTATAGGTGTATTGCTTCGTTGATGGCATCGGCGGCGGCCTCAATCATGGCTTCCGACATTGAGGGGTGGGGGTGTATGGTTGTCATCAGGTCGTGGAGTTTGCCGTTTAGTTGCCTGATGCTGGTTGCTTCGGCAATTAGCTCGGTTACGCCTGAGCCTATCATGTGAGCCCCGAGGAGTGTGTCGTCTTCTTTGTTGTAAATCAGCTTTATAAAGCCGTCTGATGTGCCTGCCGCAGTTGCTTTGCCAGATGCTCTGAACGGGAATTTGCCTATGTTGAGTTGGTATCCTTGTTCGGTTGCTTGTTGCTCGGTAAGTCCCACTGATGCCACTTCCGGCTCGGTGTATACGCCTGCGGGTATGTTGTTGTAATTGATTGGTTTAGGATTTTTGCCTGCTATTTTTTCCACACAGCATATAGCCTCGGCTGATGCCACATGAGCCAATGCGGGGGTGTTTATCACGTCGCCTATTGCGTATATTCCGTCGATTGAGGTTTTGAAAAATTGGTCTACTTTTATCTTGTCTCTTTCGAGTTCGGGAGTTGAGTTTTCGTCGAATAGGTTTTCTAAATTTGGTGTTATTCCCACTGCCGACAGCACTATTTCGGCATTATGTTCTTCGATGCCTTTTTTAGTTTTTACGGTTACTTTGCATTGTTGGTCTGCCACCTCAACGGCTTCTACTGAGGAGTTTACCATTACTTTTATCTTTTGCTTTTTCAACGAGCGTGCTATTTGGGCAGATACTTCGTTGTCTTCCAACGGCAGGATGTTGGGCAAAAATTCTATAATTCTCACTTTTGTTCCCATAGCATTGTAGAAGTAGGCGAGTTCAGTGCCTATTGCACCTGAGCCTATCACAATCATGCTTTCGGGGATTTTGTCTAATTTAAGAGCTTGTTTGTAGCCTATTATGTTTTTGCCGTCTTGTTTTATGTGTGGCAATTCTTTTGAGCGAGCACCTGTTGCTACTATTATGTGCTTTGCTGTGTAGCTCTCTTGATTGTCGTCAGATGTTACTTGTACTGTATTGTTATTGAGGATTTTACCTTTGCCTTTTAGTACAGTAATATTGTTTTTTTTGAATAAAAATTCTATGCCTTTGCTCATTCTGCTTGCTACGTCTCGGCTACGTTGTATTATTTTAGTGAAGTCGGGTTTTGCGTCGGCAACTGAGATGCCGTATTCCGATGCGTGCTGTGCATATTTGAGAACTTGTGCGCTTTTCATAAGCGATTTTGTGGGAATGCATCCCCAGTTTAGACATATTCCGCCAAGTTGATTTTCTTCTACTACTGCGGTTTTCATTCCGAGTTGGGCTGAGCGTATTGCGGCTACATAGCCTCCGGGACCGCTACCTATTATTATTACGTCGTAATTCATGTGATTTGATTTTTTAGTTTTGTAGGCTTTGAATGTAAAAGTAAGTTATCTTTTTTTGCTTTTTTTTGAGATATGTTTGATAGTATATTCGGTATGTTTGTTTTTCGGTTATCAGTGTGCCTATGGTTATGTTTAGGTTTTCTTTTTTGCGAAGTGTGGTTACTTTGTATTGCGTGGGTTTGTTTTTTTTGAAGAAATCTTGAAGTATTATAGTGGCTTGTGTGCGACTGTATATGTTGTCGTTTTTGCCTATTTTCATTCTGATGTTGTCGTCGAAATAATTGCTTAGTAATTTTGCATTTCCCGTTTTTAGCCCTGTTGATATTTGCTCTGTAATATCATCATTTGTGAATAGGGTTAAGTTTAGGAAGATGCTTATTATAAGGGTTTTGGCAATCATTTCGGAAATTTTGGTTTAAAACAAACATAGACACTTTTGGAAAAGTGCCTATGTTGTTGAGGAGTGTTTTGCTTATAATTTTTTTGCAATTTCAACTTCTATGAATGATTCTATAATATCGTCTTTCTTAATGTCGTTGAAGTTTTCGATGCTCAGACCGCATTCGTAGCCTTTGCCCACTTCTTTGACATCGTCTTTGAAGCGTTTGAGTTCGTTGATTTCGCCGGTGTATACCACCACGCCGTCTCGCAACAGTCGGACTTTGTCTTTTTTGGAGATTTTGCCGTCCATAACATAGCAACCTGCAATACTTCCCACTTTGCTTATTTTGAATACTTCTCTTACTTCGATGGTTGATTTTATTTCTTCCTGAATTTCAGGTGAAAGCATACCTTCCATAGCGGCTTTGAGTTCTTCGATAGCGGTGTATATTACTGAGTATGTGCGGATTTCGATTTGTTCGCGTTCGGCAAGTTTTCTTGCTTCCAGCGATGGGCGTATTTGGAAACCAATTATGATGGCGTCGGATACGGCAGCCAATCCTACGTCTGCCTCCGAGATTTGTCCTACACCTTTGTGTATTATGTTTACTTGGATTTCTTCGGTTGATAGTTTTATGAATGAGTCGGCGAGGGCTTCGCATGAACCAATAACATCACTTTTGATAATGACGTTGAGCTGTTGGAAGTTGCCGATTTTTATTCTTCGAGCTATCTCGTCGAGGGTTATGTGTTTTCTTGCACGGAGTTCTTGTTCGCGTTTAATTCGTCCATATTTTTGAGCCAAGTCTTTTGCTTCGCGTTCGCTGTCCATCACTATGAATTGCTCGCCCGAAACGGGTGCACCGTTTAGTCCCAAGACGGTAACGGGTTTTGAAGGTCCTGCTTTTTGGATTTCTTGGTCGCGTTCGTTGTACATTGCTTTTACTCTTCCTGAGAATGCTCCTGAGCGAATTATATCGCCTTTTTTGAGAGTTCCGGCAGCTATCAAAACGGTTGTTACATAGCCTCTTCCGCGGTCTAAACCTGCTTCAATTACAGTACCGGTTGCGTTTTTATCGGGATTTGCTTTCAGCTCTAAAATCTCGGCTGCGAGTAGCACTTCGTCCAATAGTTTGTCTATGTTGATGCCTTTTTTCGCCGAAATATCAACAGATTGATATTGTCCGCCCCATTCTTCAACCAATAGGTTTCGCTCTGCGAGTTGTTGTTTGATTTTTTGAGGGTCGGCATTGGGCTTATCTACTTTGTTGATGGCAAATATGATAGGCACATCGGCTGCTTTGACGTGGCTTATAGCTTCCTCAGTACGAGGCATTATGCCGTCGTCGGCAGCAATTATGATTATGGCGAGGTCGGTTACTTTTGCACCTCTTGCACGCATTGCGGTAAAGGCTTCGTGACCGGGAGTATCAACGAATGTGATTGTTTTTTTGTTTTCAAGTTCTACGTTGTACGCCGAGATGTGCTGTGTGATGCCTCCTGCTTCGCCTGCAATTACGTTTGCGTTTCTTATTGAGTCGAGGAGTGAGGTTTTACCGTGGTCTACGTGTCCCATTACGGTTACGATAGGTGGTCTTGGTTCTAATTTTGATTCGTCTTCTTCCTCGTTTGCTTTGTCGTTTTGGTCATTTTCGAGCGATACAAATTCCACTTTTATACCAAATTCATCAGCTACGATGTCGATTGTATCTGCATCTAATCGTTGGTTGATTGATACCATTTTGCCGAGTTCGAAGCATTTTTTGATTACATCGTTTACGCTCACTTCCATTATGTTAGCAAGCTCGTTGGCTGAAATAAATTCGGTAACTTTTATTATTTTTGAGTTTGCGAGTTCTTGTTCTTTGATTATTTCTCGCTCTATTTGTTGTTTCTTTCTTTTTTCTTTTCTGTTTTTCGCACCGAATGTGTTTTTCGTACCTTTTTGCTCTAATTTTGCTAAGGTTTCGTTTATGGTTTTGTTTATGTCTTCTTCTTTTATTTCGACACGTTTGCTTCGGTGATTATCTTTTTTAGAGAAGCGTTTTTTTGGTTCGTTTCTTTTGTTTGTTGTGGGCTTTTCGCTGTTTGGCAGTTGTTTTTTTATGCGTTTGCGTTTTTTCTTTCTGCTTGGTTTTTTCTTTTGTTCGGTTTCTTTCAGGTCTATTTTGCCTACAACGGTAAGACCGCTTAATTTATCTACTTTTGTTTCAATAAATTCGGGTGTCTTTTCTTTTTGTTCGGGTTGCTTTTCTGATGTTGCTTTTTCCTTCTCTTTGTTTTTTTCTTGTAGTCGTTTTTCTTTTAGTATTTCTTCTGTTGCCCTTCTTGCTTCTCTTTCTTTTTTAAGTTCGATTTTTGATTTGCGTTTTGGGCGTGTTTTTTGATTTAGTTTTGTTAAATCAATTTTACCTGTTATTTGTAAGCCTATTTTGCTTTCGCTTTCTGTTGTTTTTGTAGTTTCTTTTTTAGGTGGTTTTGTTTCGTTTTTTACTTTTTTAGTTGATTGGCTATCAGTTTTTTGTTCTGGTTTTACCTCATGTTTAGGTTTAACTTTTGTTTCAACTTTTTTCTCAACTTTGAACTCAGTTTTTGATTCAGGATTTTTCTCTATTTTGGGCTGTTTTTGTTCTTCTGTTTTTACAGGTTCTTTTTCTGAGGTAGTTTTTTTAGGTTCTTCCTTTTTAGGCTCGGGTGTTTTCTCCACCTTTGGTGTTGGCTGGGTGGTAGGCTCTTTTTTAGGTTCTTCTTTTTGTATGTTTTCCTTTTTACCTTCCTCTTTTTTAGGTTTGTTTAGATTATCTAAATCAATTTTGCTGACTATTTCCGGTTTTTTTATTGTCGGTTTTGTCGTTGGGATATGGCTTTCCGGGGCTTTTTGCTTAGGCTCTTCTGTTTCCGATTTTTTAATTTTAGTTTGCTCCGTTTTTAGTTTTTTGGGGCTTTCTTTTGTTTGCTCAGTTGTGCTATTCTCTTGTTTATTAGTGAGTTTAGAGTGTATTTTCTTAGACTCTTTTTTTGCATTTTTATCTGAGCTAAATTCTTCAAGTAAGATTTCATAATCGGTTGCCGACACTTTTTCGTTGGGTCGTCCTTTTATGTCTTTGCCTATTTTTTGCAAATACTCGGTAAGGTGGCTCAAACTTACGTTGAGTTCACGTGCAATTTGACTTAATCTTTTACTTTTTTTCCCAGCCATATTTTATCTTGGAATTATTTTCTGTTTTGTTAATTTGCCGGTTTGGTTTGGCAGTTTTATTTTTTGAGTATAATACTTTTTGGTATTATTTTAGAGTTCGTTTGTTGTTTTTCTGTGTTGTCGTTGCAGGGTCTGTGTTTATGATTCTTCAAATTCGCTTTTGAATATGTTTAGGGCATAATCCACTGTTTCTTCTTCAAGGTCAGTTCGTTTTATTAGCTCTTCGCGTGGTATTGCAAGTACGTTTTTAGCTGTGTCACAGCCTATTGACTTGAATGTTTCGAGTACCCATTTATCTATCTCGTCGGTAAATTCCATCAAAGGTACATCTTCCTCCATTTCTACTTCTTCGGTTTCGCGTAATACTTCTATTTCGTATCCTGTAAGGCGGATTGCTAATTTTATGTTGTTGCCTCCTCGTCCTATTGCTTTTGATACTTCTTCGGGGTCGAGGTATACTTGGGCAGTTTTATTGACT
>PDWI01009201.1_pt1 | contig 11413 bp, 11 predicted proteins | sample 1430891 | NCBI WGS metagenome assembly PDWI01 (sample SAMN01162508, study PRJNA174530) | Oral metagenome, whole genome shotgun sequencing project. | biome: Marine environment; feature: Marine mammal; material: Swab sample of the gingival sulcus; isolation source: swab sample of gingival sulcus... | reverse complement strand
TTAATTTTCTTGAGTTCTCATCCCTAAATTTAATAGCGAAGGTAATAGATCATGGGATTTAAGGCTGGATTTGAGGTAATCTAATGGGCTTCTCTACATCTACCATAGTGAATATCTCTTGGGATCAAATCAATTTTGCCTGATTTTCGCTTCAAATAGTCATTGATCTTTTGACCTAATTCAAAGGAGCTTAATCGAATACCTTTGGTTCCAAAATATATATTAAATTCAAATAGTTTTAATCCTTCCTCAGTTAAGGCGATATCGAAGCCTGCGTAGTCAATCTTTAAAAATAACGCTATTCGCACCACCTCATTGATAACTTCTCTTGGGATATTTTTTCTTGATATGCATGCACCACGAGAAAGATTGCTATGGAAGCATCCCGGTGCCTTTATCCGCCAGTAATAGTCTATCACTGTGTCACCGATAATAACAACACGTAGATCCTTGTTGATTTTAAGATACTCCTGCACATAGACAATACGATTGTTTCGTGTGAACATCATAAAGTCTTCTTTTGTATGAATGAGAAACACACCAAATCCAGAGGCGTTCCGAACCTCTTTGCAGACAAACGGTAGTCCGAATTGATCAGCAAGATTATCAAAATCGGCTGTTGCACTTGAAAGAATCTCAGTCTTTGGAATACAGTTGGGGAAACAGGCCTTCATTGCCCGCGTCATCTCAATTTTGTCATACCCAAGATGGTAAGTGGATGGACTGGGAAAAATCCTTTTTTTAAAACCATATATCAATGTGTTTACTTGCCACGATTCAGGAAATAACAGTTTCTGTGCCGTATATATCTCTTTTGTGGACTGATACATATTTTCAGGCTTTAAATACTTCACCTTCGGTATACCGATGGCTCTGTGAGGATTGAATGTCAAGTAACGATAACCCAATGTGCGCTCCAATCTATATTGTGCCTAACCTACCTGCAACTCGATCTTTTCTTCTTCAGTTTTACAGACAATACATTTTGTTGTTACCGGCCTTGCTTCTAATCGTTTTAAGGAGATATATTCCCCACAGGATTCACAAATCCCATAAGTGTCATTTTCCAATCGATTGAGTGCTGCCTGTATTTTTTTGATTAGTCTATTTTCCCTGGATTTGAGTTTTAATTTAATGGTTTGGTCAAAATCCAGTGATGCACAGTCCAAATACTCGATTTCCTTTTTATTTTGATTTAAAAGTTCACTTAAAAAAACACCTGATTGGCCTAAAAGATCTTCTAACTGTTTTTTTAGAAGAGCCTCAAAATGTGATTTTGATATTTTATTCATATTGTGTCTCCTTAATCCCTCATCCAATAGATAGCAGTTCGATAGCAGTTATTGTGCCAATGGGTATACAAACAGAGAGAGACCTTTTGCAGGCATCAAATCAGTCTTAAATAAATAGTGAAACTATTATTTTTAAGCAAATAAATACTGAAAGAAAATAAACCAGAAATTAACTACTATTTATTTAATATCACTATTCTTTAAACGCTCAAATCTTAAAATTGTCCACTGAATAATTGTCTGAGTTACCACATGATTTATTTTAACCTTTTGGAATAATATAAATTAAATAGGTTTTACTTTCTTTATTCCAATGGGATTCATTTATTCTAAAGCGGGAAACTCGCAACCCATGAGCCCTTCTCATTTTTTTGTGTTTTGTGACAGAAACTGAGGCGTAAGGCACTACGTGGTCTCAAAATTGCTATAGAAAGTTACTGAAGGTTGAATGGATTTGTAAGTACAGCTGGCGATTTTAATATGTAAAACAGAACTTGACAGTATGACGAGAGTGAGCAGAAATCAGTGTTCTGTGATTTGTGGACAAAGGGACCATATTTAATGGCGCGTTGTTTAGGGTTTGCTTGAAATGTCAACTACCTATGAAATCAATACAGTGAGAAAAACAGTCACGGTCATGGGATCAGGAAACATTACCGTGGAGGAAATACTGAGTCTCCTTGAGAAACTGAAGGATGATCTTGATTATAAGGCCCCAATGAAGATGCTGATAGATTGGAGAAACATTAAAAGTATAAAAATATCATCAAGTGAGATAGAGAAAATTGCCCGACGGAAAATAGAACTGGTCGCTCGGTTTTCAGGCGAAAGATGTGCATTTGTGGCATCGGCCAATTCAGCTTTTGAAACTGCTACATCCCTTCAAAATTTAATCAATGGTGCTGGCCTTAGTGCTCAAGTCTTCAGAAATATAAAGGATGCTATGGATTGGCTGTATTACCGTCAACATCTGATATCAAACGGTCGGTAGAAAAGTGTTGTGTTCTTAATGGGTTAGGAAATTACGGTAAATGTGAATATAAAGGGAAGTCGCCTGTATAGCCAAAAAAGACATCCGAGCGAGAATATACGAAATACAAAACAGCAAAAGCAGGCAGATAGCGTCAACCGCATTATAGGTAGGTTACGATTTACGTAAAGAAATGAAAATCTACTCTATATAACGGCCACGGGCCGCCCTTGGTCTATCAACACCAAGGCACAGTCAACAATAAAAAATGAATAAATTCAGTAAGGTACTGATACTTTCATATAAAAAGGGGCATAAAATGAAGAAAATAAATCATAAATGTATCATTCCAAGTGCCGCATTTACCATTGAACAAAAATTGGTAAAGTATTATCAATCCATTGAAAAACTACCTGAAGTTGGGGATGTGATTTATGGCGAAGTTGTTTCTCTCGGTCAGCACCGAACACTTGAAAGCAAATCAGCACGGATTCATACGATTCAGGAAGGGAGCAAGGCTGTTTTTGTTTTCGGAAACAGGTATGCACCGGACTATTATGAATCTTTTATACCTGAGAAATTTGATCAAACTGTTGATTTGACAGCCCGAAGTGGACTTATCGGGACCGTTCAGGTTCAAAATAAGAACATATCTACACCTACCCAAATCAAGGTTCTTGGTTATGTATGTGATGCTGAAGAGAACATTATCAACACAAGGAATTATCCGCGGCTTGTTCCCAGGCAGAAAACGAAAAAAAAGAAACGGGCTAAACTCATTTTGTGTATTGGCACGTCAATGAACAGCGGAAAAAGTCATGCCGCTGCTGCGGTTTGTTATGCCCTATCCTCCATGCAAAAAGAAGTACGTGCGGCAAAAGTAACAGGAACAGCGAGTTTAAAAGACCTGTTATTGATGGAGGACTGCGGTGCAGGTAAAATAGCCGATTTTACCTACTTAGGGTTCCCATCTACATATATGCTGTCAGAAAAGGAACTTGAATATATTTTTAACACCATAGATCTTAAATATGGGAACAATCCAGCCAATTATTTTGTCATTGAGTTCGCCGATGGGATCATGCAGAGAGAAACGGCCATGCTTTTAAATATGGCTGTCGTCAGACAGCGAATCCATAAGATTGTATTTTGTGGTAATGATGCTTTTGGCGTCCTAGGGGGGGTGCGATTGTTAAAAGATCTACATGAATTGGATGCAGATGCCATTTCTGGCGTTTGTACAAGTTCACCACTTCAAATCAGGGAGCTTCAGGGATATATTAATCTTCCCGTCCTAAATAGTGCAGAGCTGAACCATCAAACCATTTATGAAATAATAAAATAAAAAGTATCATAAGGTTATCTGAGGGAAAATGTTTGGAATAGCAATTCATGGTGGTGCCGGAACCATCAAAAAAGAGAATATGTCATTGGCGAAAGAAGAAAAAAGTGTTTCGGCGCTAAAAAATTCTTTATACGCCGGATATCAGATCCTTAAAATGGGTGGAAGCAGTTTAGATGCAGTTGAAGCGGCTGTAAATAGTATGGAAGATGAAGGATTATTTAACGCTGGTAAAGGCGCCGTGTTCACCAATCAAGGCAACCATGAGCTTGATGCTGCCATAATGTGCGGTAAAACACTTAAAGCAGGCGCAGTTTCAGCAGTTAAGCATGTTATGAATCCCATTACATTATGTAAAAAAATAATGGATGACAACAGGTTTGTGTTTTTAACAGGAGAAGGTGCCGAAGAATTTGCATTGATTAATGATGTCTCTCTTGTTCCAAACAGCTATTTTTCTACTGAATACCGCCGTGGTCAATTTAAATTGGCTCAAAAAGCGGACGTCGTTTCATTGGATCATGAAGATGAAAAATTTGGAACTGTTGGCGCTGTGGCTTTGGATGTTCATGGAAATTTAGCTGCAGCAACGTCTACCGGTGGGCTAACCAACAAGGTGTTTGGCAGAGTTGGCGATACTCCTATTATTGGTGCCGGAACATATGCGAATAATGACTCCTGTGCCATATCTTGTACCGGTACGGGAGAGTTTTTTATTAGGCACGTGGTGGCAAATTCCATTTCCTGTCTGATGCGATATAAGGGGATAGGATTAAAGCAAGCGTATCAACAGGTTATGAATAAAGAATTTTTGGAATCAGGGGGCAAAGGGGGGATCATAGGAATAGATAATAATGGAAACATTGAACTCCTTTTTAACACCGAAGGAATGTACAGAGGGTTTATATCTTCTGAAAATGAAAATTTTAATGTGGGAATCTATAAAGGAAAACTAAAAAGCTTCGAAACCGTTTGATCATGGTAACAATTTATTATTATAATTTAAAATCCGCTTTATCAATGCCATATTTTTTCATTTTATCATATAGCCCTCTAGAATGAATACCGGCAATTTGAGCCGCTTTTCCAACCCGTCCTTTTGTTTTGGTAAGCACCATTTGCAGATATTCTTTTTCGACCTGATTGACAATCTCTCTTTTTACCTGCACCAAAGTTTTATTTTCCCAGTCGGCTGAAAACATATTCTTGTTCCAAGAACTGTTTTGCGTTTGACGAGGATCGCTGATAAATGGATGCGGTAAATCCTGGATTGAAATCATATCGGATTTGCAAAGTAACACAGCACGTTCAGTAACATTCATTAGCTCCCTGATATTACCTGGCCACCTGTATTTACATAACGCGTCAATGGCATCTTTTGAGTACCGGGTAACATTTTTTCCCGTTTTTTTTGTCAACATTTCTAAAAAATGGTTGGCCAAAGAGGGTATATCCTCTTGGCGTTCTCTTAAAGGGGGCAGTGTAAGAGAGACAACGCCTAAACGGTAATAGAGGTCTTGGCGGAAATTGCCCTTTTCAATCTCTTCATCAATGTTTTTGTTGGTCGCTGCAATGATTCTGACATCGACCCAAACAGATTTTTCTCCTCCCACCGGTTTAAATTCCAAATCCTGCAATACCCTTAACAATTTTGTCTGCATCGGTGTTGGCATTTCCCCTATTTCATCAAGGAACAGGGTGCCCTTGTGCGCCATTTCAAATGCGCCGCGTCTTGATCGTACGGCGCCTGTAAATGCGCCGCGTTCATGACCGAACAATTCACTTTCCATCAGCTGCTCGGGAACAGCCGCCATATTTAAAGCGATAAACGGTCCAGTGGATCGATTGCTTTCTGCATGGATCGCTTTTGCCAAATGTTCTTTACCAACGCCTGTCTCACCAAGCAAAAGTATACTTGAATCACTTTTCACAAATTGTTGTGTTTCATAAAGAAAGACCTGCATGGCTTGACTGTTGGATATAAAATCATTTAATCGGGGCTGAAATCTGCCTTTTTCATCAAAGCGGGAAGCGTAGTTGAGTTGTCGTCTGGATTCGATCGTACTTTCTATTGCCTCACAGATACGTTCCGAAGATATTCCAGAATGCAATACTACATCAATCCCTTCAGAAAGCAGCCTGGCCTGATCGTCGGAGGAATCGAGGTTATGAAGGACGATTGATATGGGGTTCTCCGGTAACTCATTCACAATGGAAAGGCTTGATTCTATGGGGGTTGGAATATTATCCAAGCTAAAAATAAAAATGTCGGCACAGCTCGTTACCAACTCCTGCCAGGACATTTTTCTGTCAGCGCCGCTGATCAGCTGAATATCCAATTCGGATAAATAGTTTTTTATATCTGCATATAGTTTTTTTTGGGTTATGGCGCAGGCAATTCTTATGAGCATAATGCACTCTCACGCATATTATGGTATAAAAATACTGGTTACATCCTAAGTACAATCCATCTGATATTTTATCGGTAATTATTATGCGACACTGCGATCAGAAAGATAATTAAGTTGTAATAATATACATAAAAATACAAAAAAAGAAATAGAGTGCTGAAATAAATCAATCGATTATCATTAGCATTGCCTGTTGTATATATGAAAGTCTCAATAATTTACTGAATTACGTTCTTACTTTGTTGTGGGTTAAATCTGGGACTTGAGAGATCAGGGCGGCCTGTGCTGGTTTTAGTTTGCCACAGATACGCCGGATTTTAAGTCGCTATCAAGGCTCGCTCGCCAATGGATGCATATTGGTTAATAAATGCGCCTGGTGGCGGTAGATTAAAAGATAAGCAGAGGGTCTATTTTATTTTGATCATGGGTCGAAGGGAAAGAATGTTACAAAAAAATGGGACGATATGCTCATACCGTCCCTGAATAAAAAACAGTATTGATTTTATTGGTCTGATGTTTTTTCTGATTCTTCTTTCGAAGATTCTTCCTCACCTACGACGACTGAAAAATCACTTACTTTAATCGTCATCACACCCTCATTATTTTTCACAAGGCCACTAACCTCTACAGTTTCACCAATGGCCTCAAGTAACTTATCTCCTTGTTCATTTTGTTCAATTTGGTAAATCAATCCATCATCTGTGATGAGTTCGTTATTGATTGTCAAAAATCCTGTTATCGTTTCCCCTATAGCGACACTAGCTATAAACAAAAGTCCAAAAAGAGTGCATAAAGTAACAAAAGAGGTAATCCGTTTTTTCATTTTTAATCTCCTAAAATTAATTTTTTCACCTTAAACGAAACATATAATATGTAACGCCTTCTACCATACACTTAATATTCATTTTCAAAATTTATGCCAGTGTCTGAGGAATTGTTTTATATAGATGGATTTTGGCTGATTTATACTGTTACACTTTTGAAATATCCATAATTATTCCAAATGAATAACTCCTTTGGCATATTTTCTGCTAACTGTTTTTTAGCAGGGAGGGGGATTTAACAATAATTGATGTTTAGCACCTAACAGGTATGAAATGTTACACCTAAAGCGGGAGAAAGGAGTCTCCATGATAGTGAGAGGTAACAAAGATTAAACCTGGCGGGAAGGCCAGAAAACAAACAAATGACGTTGAAAAAAAAGAATAAAAATACTGAATAAATAAATATTGGGACGGGTTCTCTGCCCGCCCGAATCTGCCAGATATTCTGCGGTACTCATATTCTTTAATTGTTTTGTAGTTACAAAAGCTTAATGGATATTTTAATAAGAGAATCAAGTTAAAAGGAAAAACAAAATGGCCAGAGAAAAGAATAGAAAAATCAAATATAAACTTCCTAAATCCAAGGATATCTATGATGAATCTCTTGACTGGCAGGAAAAGATCGAAATTCAGCAGCAGCGGCGGAAGTTAAACAGAAAATCACACAAAAAAAGAAATGAATTTGAAAAGTGGTAACAATCTACCAAAATATGAAAGGGCTTAAAATATGAATACATCATCAGTAGTGAACTCAGAGGCAGCACAAGTGGTTTGGAGCATTTCATCCGTTATAAATATTTATGGATATGATCCCAGCTCAATGTAACCTATCGGCAATAGGATATATCAATATGGAACATAGGATATATAAAGACCCTGAACAATGCCGTAGACTTTGGGAGCAGAAATGGCCGCTTGAAGAAATATTTGACCTTTGGTCAGTTCGTTTCTGCTTTCACGAAGCCTATATGAATCCATTGCAGTTTCACACAATCGAAAAAAGTGGAAAGATCAAAGGGTTTCTTCCCTTGAGTTGGAATGAGGAATCAAAAAAATTTGTCTTTTTCCCTGGTGAAACATGGCATGGCAAAACCTGGCTGGAACAGAATCGGGTCATTGCGGACAATTCTGAAATAATGAAAAAGCTGATAGATGCTGTTCAGGGACCAATGCATTTGCGATATCTATCGTGGAATCCAATTCTTGATGATGTCTTTCAGAGCAAGGAAGATGAGATCGGTTACCGTTTTCTTCCAGGGCTTTACGATTTTGCGTTTGATAATTACTGGTTAGGTTTCTCAGGGAAATCTCGAAAAAAAATTGGTACTCAAATCAAAAAATTGGAAAATCAGAAACTGACATTCAGATTTAACGTCTTTGGGGATCTTGACCATATGTTTGCAATGAATCAAAAAACATTTGAAAACGATTCATATTTTAGTGATCCAAGATTTTATAATGCATTTGATAGATTGGCGACCTTTTTAAATGATAAGGGTATGTTGAGAATTGTCACGATCCTGGTTGGCGATAAAATCGCTGCTGTAGATATGGGGGGAATTTTTAACAATACCTACACGTTATTCGCAGGGGGAACAAGTATGGAATTTCCAGGTATCGCTAAAATTATCAATCTTCACCACATGAAGTGGGCATGTAAGCAACGCTTTAAGGCTGTCGATTTTCTCTGCGGTGATTTTAACTGGAAAAAGAGATTTCATCTCTCCCCAAAGCCTCTGTATGAAATAACAGTCAATAAACAAAAATCTCGTCAGTATTGGAGCAATAATGAAAAAGCAGCATTGTGCGCATGATAAAGTTTTGATTGTCGGAACAACACCAGATTATATTGACTGGATTCAAAAGGAGTCCCCAGACAGGGCGCTTTTCTTGACCGAGCCTGAAATCAGAAAACGCGCTAAAGAATCTTCACCTGGTCCTGAAAATGAGATTGTTGTCCAGCTTGACAATATCTCCGCTTTAAAAGAGACGCTCAAAAATCATCTTAAGAAATGGAATCAGCGAATTTCAGGCATCGCCTGTTTCGACTGTGAATCCATGGAAATCGCATCCCAACTTGCAACAACATTCAAGGCGGATTACCCTGATATCCAGTCCATCCGTAACTGCAGGGATAAATATGTATCCAAGCAGATATGGAAGAAAAATGGCATTCGATGCCCATGTGTCTGTCCAGTAAATTCAGTTGAAGCGACCATTGATTTCTTGAAAACATGCCAAAATGGTATTGTGCTAAAACCCTTATGCGGCAGTGGCAGCGAATTGGTTTTCTATTGTAAGTTTCCAAGAGACTGTAGTGCCGTGTTTGAAATCTTGAAAGATGGCCTGACAAAAAGGAGACAAAATCGCCTTTTTAATCAGAAATCTGCCCGGGATTATCTGATGCTTGCTGAAGAATATGTTATAGGGCCGGAATATAGCTGTGATTTCATCATCGAGAATGATAAGATTTCTATCATAAGGCTTTCTCGTAAAATTAAGTTTAAAAATCAGCCTTTTGGAACTGCATCAGGTTATATTCTGCCAGTAGTCTTGCCGGATCAATTGAGGAATTCAGACTTTGAAAAAGTTCTGTTAAATGCTGCACGATCATTGGGTCTAAAAAGGGCAATCTGTATGGTAGATTTTATTTTGAAAGGATATCAACCTGTTTTTATTGAAATGACACCAAGACCTGGCGGCGACTGCCTTCCTATTTTGCTTAGAGAAGCATGTGGAACCGATATCCTGGGACTTACTATGGAATTTTCTGAAAAGAAATGGGTGCCGCCGATTAATGGCGCCTTAACGTCTAAACCCCATGTTGGTCTTCAGATACACGCTCACAAGGCTGGCGTATTTAATGGTTTTAATGCGGATTTAATAGCTGATGATAAACGGATAAAGCAAATACATATCATTCGTGAAATAGGCCACAAAATAAAAATGCCGCCTGATGATTATGACTCATGGCTTCTGGGGTACATCATTGTTGAACCTGACAATATGAGATACCTGGAAGCGCAGAGTCTTCTGATTCAAAAACGGTTCGAAATAGATATTCAACAATGACGGCTAATAATAAATTGCCTTTAATGTCAAAAAAGTATTTAGATGCTTTCATTGCCCCGTTTGCACAGAAAAAAGAATTGTACCTTGGGGCTGTAAAACAGCATGGTTCCCCCCTCTATTTTCTTGACACCGACATCCTGGCAGAAAGAGCGTGGCAGTTCAGGGCAGCATTTGAAAATAAGTTGCCAAAGACAAGATGCTATTTTGCCATGAAAAGCAACAATCTGCCTATTATTACCAAGTTACTCATTCAAGAGGGATTTGGCATTGATGTTTCAAGCGGCATTGAACTTTCCGTCGCATTGCAAAATGGTTCAGAGGACATTATTTTCAGCGGCCCTGGAAAAACAGAGGGAGAGCTTGCTTTAGCAATACAACATTCTTCTAAAGTAACCGTTCTCGTTGACAGCCTGAGCGAACTTAAAAAAATTAAACGATTGCTTAAAAACGAATCCACACATCTTTCCATTGGGGTCCGGCTGAATCGTAACCCAGAAGGATTATGGCGGAAATTTGGTATCACATTAGATCAATTGCCTGAATGTTACCGTGAAATAAAAAAGATTCCAAATCTTTTATTTAAGGGATTGCAATTCCATTCATCCTGGAATTTGAAACCGGATCGCCAGGTTACGTTTATAAATACTTTGGGCTTTCATCTGGAAAACATGCCTGAAGATTTAATCGAATCAATTGAATTCATAGACATCGGTGGAGGGTATTGGCCCCAGCAAGGAGAATGGTTGCTCACTGACAATCCTACGCGTCACATTCATCGGCCAGCACAACGTATCGAGTCGTTTGCGACCCAGCTTACCGAAGCGTTAAAAGGTAGCATATTGAATCAAATTGACTGTACCATCTGTTTTGAACCAGGCAGATGGATTTGTAATGATACCATGCAGTTATTGATTAAGGTGGTCGATAAGAAAGAAAAAAATCTCGTTATTACGGATGCCGGTACAAATGCCATTGGCTGGGAGCGATTTGAATCGGATTATTTTCCTGTTATCAATTTAACTGATTTCGATACCATCGAGAAACCGTGCCATATATTAGGTTCGCTTTGTACACCCCATGATGTTTGGGGATACGCTTACTATGGCAAATCGATATCTGAAGGTGATGTCCTTATGATACCGACACAGGGAGCATATACTTATAGCTTAAGGCAAAATTTTATAAAAGGCTTACCAAAGGTTGTGGTTGCTAATAATGATACAGACCAATTTACAGAACTGTTGGATTCGGGAATCAATGAAGTGTCTGTGGGGTATCGTTCTGCTCATATGACCTGATACTTTTACTTTTTATTTTATATGAAAGTCCTAGTAACTTACTGAATTGCTTTATTGTTTTGTTATGGGCCAACGCCTGGGATTCGATAGACCAGGGACGGCCCATGGTGTAGAGAAGCCCATTAGATTACCTCAAATCCAGCCTTAAATCCCATGATCTATTACCTTCGCTATTAAATTTAGGGATGAGAACTCAAGAAAATT
>PDWI01009199.1_pt1 | contig 11414 bp, 11 predicted proteins | sample 1430891 | NCBI WGS metagenome assembly PDWI01 (sample SAMN01162508, study PRJNA174530) | Oral metagenome, whole genome shotgun sequencing project. | biome: Marine environment; feature: Marine mammal; material: Swab sample of the gingival sulcus; isolation source: swab sample of gingival sulcus... | reverse complement strand
AGGAAGATGGAGGAAAAACCAGAAAGGAGTAAGAATGGCTAACGTATCAGTAAAAGAAATGTTGCAGGCCGGTCTCCACTTTGGTCATCAGACCAGACGGTGGAATCCGAAAATGAAGCCGTATATCTTTGGTCCGAGAAATGGCATCTATATTATCAATCTTGATTTGACCAAAAAACTCTTTGACAAGGCTTGCGATTTTATTACCCAGGAAGTTGCTGCCGGGGGGAGCGTGCTTTTTGTTGGCACGAAGCGTCAGGCCCAGATGATTATCCGTGAAGAGGCGCAGCGTGCTGGAATGTATTATGTTGATCATCGTTGGCTGGGCGGCATGCTGACCAACTTCCAGACCATCAAAAAATCCATCGAACGCCTTAAAGCCATTGAGGCTATGCAGGCCGATGGTTCGATCAACAGGTTCCCGAAAAAAGAGATCTTGCTCATGGAAAAAGAGCGGGTCAAGTTGGAACGTAATGTCGGTGGTATTAAAGAGATGCGTGCTCTTCCCACGGTGATGTTCGTTGTTGATCCGAAGAAAGAAGCGATTGCCGTTAATGAGGCTCGTAAGCTCGGTATTACCGTCGTGGCTATTACTGATACGAACTGCGATCCCGACGGTCTTGATTATGTCATTCCAGGAAACGATGATGCGATTCGTTCCATCCGTCTTATCAGCCACGAGGTTGCTGAGGCCGTATTGGCCGGCAAGGTTGGCCGTGATGGTGAAGATGCCTCTGATGAGGCTATTGCCGCTGCGATGGCTGGTGCAGAAAAAGAGATGGGCGAGGAGGCAGCCCCGGTCGAGGAATAAGTTTTCTTGATATCTTTTTGCTCAGCGGTTCCGTCGCTGTTTGCTTTGTTCGAGAAGAAAAGGGGCCGGTTCGAGTGACCGCCCCTTTGTTGTGTCGGGACAATTGCGTTGGAGCATTTCTAACCAGACAAAAAATGATATGCGCTGTCGGCGCAGATATAAGGAGAAATATTATGAAGATTACGAGTCAAATGGTGAAAGAGCTGCGGGATAAGACTTCGGCAGGCATGATGGATTGTAAAAAAGCTTTGGGTGAGACTGATGGCGATATGGAAAAAGCGGTTGATCTGCTGCGCCAGAAAGGGCTTGCTGTAGCTGCAAAACGTGCCGGTCGTGCCACCAGTGAAGGCGTTGTTGCCACCTATATCCACGCAGGAGGTAAGCTTGGCGTTATGGTTGAAGTGGGTTGTGAGACTGATTTTGTGGCCAAAAACGAGAGCTTTATGGAATTTGCCAAAGATATAGCCATGCATATTGCTGCGGTAAATCCGGTGGGTGTTACCAGAGAAGACATTCCTGAAGAGGTTGTTGCCCGGGAAAAAGAGATCTATGTCCAACAGGCTCTTGATTCTGGAAAGCCTGAGAATATCGTAGAGAAAATGGTTTCAGGAAAGCTTGATAAGTTCATCGGCGAGATTTGCCTGCTCGAACAGAAATTTGTCAAGGATCCTGATTTGACCATCCAGGATAAACTCAATGAAATTGTTGCTTCTATGGGTGAAAATATTTCAATCAAACGATTTGCCCGGTTCCAGGTTGGTGCTGCCGACTAATGCTATGATGTCCTGTTGTGCTGTGCTCAGTATGCGCAGATTGTGATCCCTCTTTGTTATCTTTTGAGGTCTTGGCCGGTATTGAGAAAACGAAGAGGGAGATGAAGTGGACCCGCACTGTCTTGGGGCCTATGAAAAGTTGAAGAAATAACTATTTATGTCATGAGGAGAGAGGGATGCCACTAAAACACAAGAGAATACTCTTAAAGCTCAGTGGTGAGTTTTTGATGGGCAGTGACACCTTTGGAATCAATACCGAGGTGCTTGATTTTGTTGCCGAGGAGATCAAATCCATTGTTGAGATGGGTGTCCAGCCCGGAATTGTTATTGGGGCGGGCAATATCTTTCGTGGTGTTGCTGGAGCCAGCCAGGGAATGGATCGTACCACGGCAGATAACATGGGGATGCTGGCTACGGTGATGAATAGTCTTGCCATGCAGGATGCCCTGGAAAGAAAGGGTGTCATTACCCGGGTTATGTCGGCTATTCCTATGCAGTCGGTGTGCGAGCCTTATATTCGCCGCCGGGCTACCCGGCATCTTGAAAAAGGGCGGGTGGTTATCTGTGCCGGAGGTACCGGAAATCCTTATTTCACCACCGATTCTGCGGCGGTACTTCGAGCCCTTGAGATCGATGCTAATATCATTGTTAAAGCAACGAAAGTTGATGGAGTCTATGATCGTGATCCTGTGATTTATGAGGATGCTGTTAAATATGATCAGTTGACCTTTGATGATGTGTTGCGGCTCAATTTGCGAGTCATGGACGCTGCTGGTATTGCTCTGGCCAAGGAAGATGACAAACCGATTATGGTCGTCAATCTTGGGGTTGCGGGTAATATTGAAAAGGTGGTGCGTGGCGAGCGAGTCGGAACACTTATTTCATCATAAATACGTAACAGAGAAAACCAGAGGCAAAGAACATGAGTGAAGTCATTTTGGAGATGGCAGAGAAGATGGAGAAGAGTGTTGAGGCGTTTAAGAACGAACTTGCAAAAGTTCGAACGGGTCGTGCCTCTCTGGCTCTGGTCGATGATATCCAGGTTGATGCCTACGGCAGTATGATGCCGTTGAACCAGGTTGGGACTCTAACTATTCCTGAAAGTCGGATGATTGCGATCCAACCCTGGGATCCTCAGACCTTGCCTGCTATTGAGAAAGCGATTTTAAAATCTGATATTGGTCTCACTCCGGTCAGTGATGGGAAAGTGGTTCGCCTTAACATCCCGCAACTCACCGAAGAACGCCGCAAGGAGTTGGTAAAACAGGTCAAAAAAATTGCCGAAGAATTTCGGGTCGCAATACGTAATGTGCGCCGCGAAGCTATTGATAGCCTAAAAAAACAGAAGAAAGACAAAGAAATTTCTGAAGACGATCTTTTCAAGCTCCAGGATGAGGCGCAGAGTGAGACGGATAGCTACATTCAGAAAATTGATGAAGCGACTGCCAGTAAAGAAAAAGAAGTTCTTGAAGTGTAAGTTATGAGCCAGGAGGCTGCCATTGTAAAAAGCCGATTGCCCCGGCATGTTGCCCTCATTATGGATGGTAACGGACGCTGGGCCGAGGCACGTGGGAAAAATCGTCTTTTTGGTCATAAACGAGGGGCTGATTCGGCTCGTGAAGTGATTGAGACTGCTCGGGAGTTGGGCATTGAGGTCATCACCCTGTATGCCTTTTCTTCGGAAAATTGGAACCGGCCAGAACAGGAAGTGAACGGTTTGATGTCTCTGTTAAAGGGCTATCTCAGCTCTGAAATGCATCGTATGGCACAAAATGGTATCCGGCTACGTTGTATTGGTGATGTGGCACGCTTGCCGGATGAACCACGTGAGGCATTGCTTGCAGCCATTGCGAAGACCTCGCATAATCAAGAGATGACTCTTAACCTGGCCTTAAGCTATGGATCCAGGGATGAGATTACTCGAGCGGTTCGTTGTCTGCTTGCAGATTGTGCTGTTGGAAAATGTGATCCGAAGAGTATTTCTCCTGAAGATATTGCGGTGCGGCTCGATACAGCGGGGCTTCCTGACCCAGATCTGGTAATTCGTACCGGTGGTGAGGCGAGGTTGTCTAATTTTCTGTTGTGGCAGGTGTCATACGCAGAAATGTATTTTACCGATGTAATGTGGCCTGATTTTAAGAAAGAACAGTTTCTTGAGGCCGTGGAGAAATTCGGGCAGCGGGAGCGTCGTTATGGACGTACCAGTGCCCAGGTGCAGGATGAATAGGCTATGAAACGTTGGTTTCCTGGGCTTCTTATGGTTTTTGGTTGGGCAGCATTGCTGCTTTTGGGTTCATCGTTTCAATTTTATCTGGTTGTACTCTTGATTGTTGCCATTGCTGCTGGTGAATTTATCAAGATGAGCACCAGTGACGAGCATAGTGCTGTGGGACGAATCTTCTTGCTTGCAGTGTTTTTGCTTCCCGTTCTTTTCTCTGCCACAAGCTGGGGACGTAGCCAGCCAGGTGCGGCGTTGTTTCTCTCGTTTTTATTGGTTGCTCTCTATATTATCTTACAATATTCCCGTTTTAAAAATGGTTACCAGGAGCTGGCTCGGCTTGGCTTTGGTGTGGTCTATGTTGCTTTTTTTGCCTCGTATCTGGTTGGTGTTCGTTATCTTCCCGATGGGGGAAAGTGGTTATTGGTGCTCAGTGCTGCGGTCGCAGGAGCAGATACCGGGGCATATTTTGTCGGGAGCGCCTTTGGGAAAAAAAAGCTTTGCCCTGCGATCAGCCCTAAAAAGACCGTTGAAGGTGCCGCAGGCGGCCTGGTTAGCGGCATGATTTTGGCGACGGTTTTGGCGAAATTCTTCTTTAGCAGCGTTTCTTTGCCTGCGGTTCTTGGTGTTGCTTTTGTGGTGGCTGTGGTTGGTATGCTCGGTGACCTGGTGGAATCCATTGTGAAACGAGGCTCTGGAGTAAAAGATTCTGGACATATTCTTGCCGGGCATGGCGGGATATTGGATCGCACTGATTCTTTATTACTTGCCGTCCCGGTTTTTTATTATCTGCTGGTTCTGGTTGTGGGATAGGGATGAAAAAAATCGCACTACTTGGCTCTACAGGTTCCATTGGACGTAATGTCCTTGAGGTGGTGCGACAGTTTCCTGATCGTTATCAGATTGTTGGCCTTGCTGCGGGTCGCAACGTGGAGTTGTTACGTAACCAGATTTTGGAATTTTCTCCGCAACTGGTCTCGGTATCTGATCCTGTGGGTGCAGCCTGGTTGCTGGAGAACCTTCCCTGGGAATATCACGATTCTATTGTCACTGGAAATGAAGGAAATTGTGCCGTGGCAGCCCTTGATGCAGCGGATATTACAGTTTCCGCAATCGTTGGATCTGCGGGACTTTTGCCGACCCTGGCCGCAATTCGGGCAGGAAAGGATATTGGTCTTGCCAACAAGGAAACTCTGGTGATGGCTGGGCGGCTGGTGATGGCCGAGGCCAGGGCGTATGGGGTTCGGGTGCTGCCGATAGATTCTGAGCATAGCGCAGTTTTTCAGGCTCTGGAGGCGGGACGACATCAGGATGTAGCCAAGATCATTCTCACCGCTTCGGGAGGTCCGTTTCGTGGTAAGAGTCACAAAGAATTACAGTATGTGACGAAAGAACAGGCCTTGAATCATCCGAATTGGGATATGGGCCCAAAGATCACCATTGATTCTGCGACGTTGATGAACAAGGGACTTGAGGTTATTGAGGCTCGTTGGCTGTTTGATATGGCTGCTGAAGATATTGAAGTCGTAGTACATCCTCAGTCCTTGGTTCACTCTTTAGTTGCCTATCAGGATGGCTCAGTGATGGCTCAATTGGGTATTCCCGATATGCGGATACCCATTGCCTATGCCCTTTCTTTTCCTGAGAGATTACCGCTTGATCTTGAGCCGTTTCATCTCTCAGCCTGTTCCAATCTGGAATTTTTTGATCCTGACTATGAATGTTTTCCTGCGTTGCGCCTCGCCTTTGCGGCTCTTCGTGCTGGCGGGGTTGCCCCGGCGGTACTGAACGCAGCCAATGAGGTGGCGGTGGCGGCCTTTTTACGTGACGATATTTGTTTTCTTGATATTTCAGCCATTGTTGCGGCTACCCTTGAGGCTGTACCCCAGGCAGATGATGATTCTTTAGAGGCGATCCTGGCTGCCGATAGCAAGGCTCGTGATTGGGCGCAAGAGCAGATTTTGCGCTTACATTCTTCTGGAAGTATTGGGGCTGTTCGTTAAAATATTTTTGCATCATAACATCTTATGAATACCATTTTTTCCTTCATTCTGGTTCTTGGGTTATTGATTTTTGTTCATGAACTGGGCCATTTTCTGGTGGCAAAACTTTGCGGGGTACGAGTCTTAAAATTTTCCCTTGGGTTTGGTCCCAAAATCTTTGGTAAGGTTGTCGGAGAGACGGAATATGTGCTTTCCGCCTTACCGTTGGGTGGCTATGTGAAGATGTTTGGGGAAAATCCCGATGAACAAAATGTTTCTCTGGAAGAACGTGCGGTTTCTTTTTCTCATAAGACCGTTTTACAACGCTTTGTCATTGTTTTTGCTGGTCCGGCATTTAATTTTCTTTTCCCTCTGCTGTTGTTTTTTGTTCTTTTTTTTGCAGTAGGTATTCCCAAAGGGGTTGATAGTACCAGGATAGATGAGGTGCTTCCCGACTCTCCAGCGGCTGCTGCCGGTATGGTTGCCGGTGATGAGATTCAGAGCATTGATGGGCAGCCTGTGAACAAGTGGACAGATATCCTTGAAAGAGTACGAGGGAGTGAAGGGAAGGTTCTTGTGTTTACGCTACAGAGAGGCGACCAGAAACTTACCTTGACAGTGACTCCAGAAATCACGGTGAGTGATGCTGACGAGCAACGTTATCTTATAGGAATTCGGGGGCATTATGATGTCGAGTATATGTCCCTTGGGCCGCTTGCAGCCTTGGAGGAGGCCGCATTCCAGACCTGGACCATGGTAATTCGGACTGCTGAAGGATTTGCGCAGATTGTACAGCGAGCCGTTCCTGCCTCAGAGCTTGGCGGACCAATTTTGATTGCCCAGATCGCCGGAGAACAGATGCGAGCCGGCTGGATGAATCTTTTTTATTTTATGGGTTTTCTCAGTATTAACCTGGGAATTTTAAATCTCTTGCCGGTTCCGGTTCTTGATGGTGGTCATTTGTTTTTCCTTGTTGTTGAGGCATTGCGGAGAAAACCTTTGGAAGTGCGGGTTCAGATCATTGCGCAACAGGTTGGCATTGTTCTCTTAGGGTCGTTGATGATCTTTGTTTTTTATAATGATATCATGAGACTAATTGGGTGATTCTCGGTGAGCGATACTTCCTGGTATATCTTGAGCATTGATACTGCAACCCCCTGTAGCTCAGTCGCTATTACTTCGGGCGGCATAGCTGCGGGAGGCCAGGTTATTGCCGAACTCTCGCTGCATTCTTCGGTGACCCATTCGCGGCGGGTGCTTGCGGCCATTGCTTGGCTGCTTGCTGAAGCTGGGCTGCAGAAAGATAATATCTGGGGCTATTGTGTTGGCCTTGGTCCGGGCAGTTTTACCGGGTTGCGTATTGGTGTCGCCACTGCTAAAGGGCTTGCCAGTGCTGCAGAGAGACCCTTGTATGGTGTTGTCAGCCTTGATGGTATTGCCGCCTCCTGTTCTTTGAGTGGGCTGCCGGTATGTGTGGTGCTTGATGCCCGAAAAAAAGAGGTCTATACCGCCAGGTATCGTTTTGACGATGCGGGCATTGCCCGTCGTGATACTGCGATTGCGGCTCTTTCTCCCGAGGAGCTTGTTACCCAGATTAACGAGCGAACTCTTTTTATTGGGGATGGTTTAAAGACTTATGGTGATTTTTTCCGTAGCCAGTTGGGTGACGAGATGGTTGTCGCTCCGAGAACGCTGTGGTCTCCTCAGGCGGCGACCTTGGGTTTACTTGCCGGAGAACGAGCCACACAAGGGGAACGTCCTGAATCGGCAACGGTGCTGCCCTGTTATGTCCGTGCCTCTGATGCTGAACTTAATTTGAAAAAGAAATCGTGATTACAAGACGAAACACCCGACGTATCGAAGTTGGTGGCGTTGCCATTGGAGGTGGCAGTCCGGTGTCGGTGCAGTCCATGACCAATACCGATACCAAGGATATTGCTGCCACAGTGGCTCAGATTCATCGCCTGGAAAAGGCGGGTTGCGATATTGTCCGGGTCGCCATCCTGGATCGTGCCGCAGCGCAATGTGTTGCCGCGATTTGTCGTGAAATCTCGATTCCACTCATTGCTGATATTCATTTTGATCATAGATTGGCAGTGGCGGCGATGGAACATGGTGCCCAGGGAATTAGAATCAATCCTGGAAATTTGGGTGGTGCCGAGAAACTGTGTCGTGTTGTTGCTGCCGCAAAGCAGCATCGGGTGCCAATTCGGGTCGGGGTAAATAGCGGTTCCATCGAAAAAGATTTGTTACAGGCTCATGGCTATCCAACCCCGGAAAATCCCATAGCACTCATCAAAAGTGCATTACGCAATGTGCGACTTCTTGAAAAACAGGGTTTTTATGAGATAAAGATCTCTATCAAATCTTCGGATGTGATGACCACGGTTGAAGGTTATCGACAGCTTGCCGGGTTGACTGAATATCCCTTGCATCTTGGAGTTACTGAGGCAGGGGGGCTCATTGCCGGTGCGGTCAAGTCCAGTGTCGCTCTTGGTATGTTGCTTGCCGAAGGAATTGGAGATACTTTCAGGATTTCCCTGACCCGTGACCCTGTTGAAGAGATACGGGTGGGTTTTGAATTATTGCGAGCCTTAAAGATTCGGGAACGGGGGCCGGAACTTATCTCTTGTCCCACCTGTGGCCGTACCAAGATTGATCTTTTTTCGCTTGCAGAAAAAGTTGAGAAGTATGTGCAGACCATGACGGTGCCAATCAAGGTGGCGGTCATGGGCTGTGTGGTTAACGGGCCGGGAGAGGCAAAAGAGGCGGATCTTGGGGTCTCTGGCGGCAATGGGATGGGTATCATTTTTAAAAAAGGTGAGATCTACAAAAAAGTGGCTGAAGAGGAATTGCTTGAGGCCTTTTTGGCAGAGCTGAAAAAAATAGAAGAGCAAAGCAAAAATGAGTGAAAAATGGTAAAATAAAAATCTTTTGTTGGTCAAGGCTTTGGGCAGCAAAGTTTTTTGCTATTTTCTGGTGTTTTTTATTTTCAATACGTTGTTATTTATTTTTTGATTTGGATAAGGACTTATGCGCTATTCACAACTCTTTTTACCGACCCTGAAAGAAACCCCTGCAGAAGCCGAGGTGGTAAGCCATCGTCTGATGTTGCGGGCTGGTTGTATCCGAAAACTTACCGCTGGGGTGTATAGTTATCTTCCTTATGGCTGGGCTGCGATTCGCAGGGTTGAAGCCATTGTCCGTGAAGAGATGAATCGGGCTGGTGCTCTGGAGATGATGATGCCCATGGTGCAGCCTGCCGATATCTGGAAGGAGTCAGGGCGTTATGAGATGTATGGTCCAGAACTCCTTCGCTTTACTGATAGACATGATCGGGAATCCTGTCTGGGGCCGACCCATGAGGAGGTTATTACTGATATCGTGCGTCGTGACCTTCATTCCTATCGTGATTTACCGATCAATTTGTATCAGATCCAGACCAAGTTTCGTGATGAGATCCGGCCTCGCTTTGGCTTGATGCGGGGGCGTGAGTTCATCATGAAAGACGCTTATTCCTTTGATGTTGATGACGCTGGTGCCAGTGAGGCCTATCGCAAGATGTATCAGGCGTATACGAATATCTTTACCCGCTGCGGCCTTGATTTTCGGGTGGTACAGGCTGACTCCGGTGCCATTGGCGGGAATTTCTCCCATGAATTCATGGTGCTTGCGAAAACCGGCGAGGATACCATTGTTATCTGCGATTCTTGCGCTTACGCAGCCAATATGGAGAAGGCTGCGGTTGTGGCTCCGAAGCAGCAGGAAGAAGTGGCATTTGCCGATTCTGAAAAGGTGGAAACCCCAGGGAAAAAGAGCGTTGCCGCAGTTTGTGAATTCATCGGGGTAACGCCAGATCGTTTGGGTAAGACCGTGGTATATATCGCTGATGAGAAACCGGTTGCGGTTATGGTTCGTGGTGATCGCGAAGTTGAAGAGGTCAAGGTGAAAAACCTCCTCGGTGTTGCTGATGTCAGGCTTGCCAGTGATAAGGAGGTTTTTGATGCCACTGCTGTGCCTTGCGGCTATCTTGGCCCGGTGGGACTCAGCATTCCTCTTTTTGTTGATCAGGAAGTTGCTGCAATGCGTAATATTGTTGTTGGCGGCAATGAGAAAAATTATCATCTGAAGAATGTTAGTTATGGCAGGGATTTTCAGGCAAAGCAGGTGGCTGATCTTCGTCAGATAACCACTGAAGATCCCTGTCCCGAATGCGGTGGCCATTTGAAATTAACCGAAGGGATTGAGGTGGGTCATGTGTTCAAGCTGGGTACCAAGTATTCCGAGGCGATGCATGCCTTCTTTCAAGATAGTGATGGGAAAGAGCATCCAATGATTATGGGATGTTACGGTATTGGCGTGAGCCGTGTTGTTGCCGCAGCCATCGAACAGAACCACGATGAACATGGCATTGTCTTTCCGGTGCCTCTGGCTCCGTATCAGGTGGTTGTCCTTAATCTTGGTGTGAAGGATGCGGCGATGACCGAGGCCGCCGAAAAGATCTACGAGGAATTGATGGCTGCCGGTCTTGATGTGGTACTTGATGACCGTGATGAACGACCTGGCTTAAAATTTAAGGATGCCGATCTGCTGGGTTTTCCTTTCCGGGTTACTGTAGGCCGATCGTTTACGAAGAATGCTATGGTTGAGGTGCGTACCCGAAGTACCGGTGAGAGTGAAGAGCTTGCTCCCGAGGCTGCCGTTTCTGTTTTGGTGGAACGTATCAATGCTCTTCGTGGTGAGGTCTCCTGAGAATTTGGGTTTTTGTTGGTCGTCATGTTGTTCGTGTCTGGGGCTGATCTCAAAGAGGGGGAGAAAATATGTCTTCATCGATGGTGTCTGTACACAGCGTTAAAGTGGCGGCTGCCAATTATTTGCATGGTGTTGATCTCTCGCCTATTGATCGAGCCTGGGAGTTTGCGGTTCAGGTTCATCAGGAGCAGAAACATTTTTCAGGTGAGTTGTATTTGCTGCATCTTCAAGAGGTTGCGACGACCCTTGCCTCAATGCATCTTGATTTAGATACTATTCTTGCGGGAATTCTCCACGGGGTGATAAAAAAAGGTATCTCTGTTGAGGAGTTGCGTGATGAGTTTGGCAAGGATGTCGCTGCCATTGTTGAGGGTTCTACCCGGATAAGTAAGGTGCATTATAGCTCGAAGCTGGTGAACCAAGCGGAGAATGTGCGTAAAATGCTGCTGGCTATTGCCACGGATATCCGTGTTTTGTTGGTGAAACTTGTGGATAGGCTTCAGGATATGCTGCGCCTTGAAGGGGTGGAGCGTGATCTGCAGCTTGAGATTGCCCATGAGACGATGGATCTCTATGCCCCTCTCGCCAGTAGATTGGGTATTGATTGGCTGAAGCGGGAGCTTGAAGATTCTTCATTTCGTTATCTGCATCCCGTTGAATATGCTGATCTGACCGAAAAACTTGAAAGCTCTCTTGAAGAGAGGCAGCGCTATGTTGAAGAGGTCATTGGCATCTTGCGCCGTAAACTTGCTGCGGGGGGGATCTCTTCGGCTCAGATTATCGGTCGTCCCAAGCATATCTACTCTATCTATAAAAAACTTATCGCCCAGAATATCCCTTTAGAACGCGTCTATGATAAGGTGGCCTTTCGTATCATC
>PDWI01013513.1_pt1 | contig 11415 bp, 12 predicted proteins | sample 1430891 | NCBI WGS metagenome assembly PDWI01 (sample SAMN01162508, study PRJNA174530) | Oral metagenome, whole genome shotgun sequencing project. | biome: Marine environment; feature: Marine mammal; material: Swab sample of the gingival sulcus; isolation source: swab sample of gingival sulcus... | reverse complement strand
GAATAAAAGATATGCCAATGCATTGATAGTGTTGTTTCCACCCTTTTGATTTTCGTTCATAATAATATCTCCTTTTATAAAATGAATATATTGACAAACTTATTGTAACAGCCTTTCATATTCAATGCAAGCCATTAGTAGCATTCATAGTCATATTGAATCTATATCCGCAACATTCATCTATGAATTCATCATCGTGAGTTACTACTATAATCGTTTTTCCACCCTTGACCGCATTTTTTAATGAGTTTGCAATTAGAATCATGTTAGCTCCATCAAGACCGCTTGTAGGTTCATCAAGTATTATTATACTCTTACTCGACATCAATGCACACAAGACCGCCAATCTTTGTTTTTGTCCACCTGAAAGTGCTGCAGGATGTGCATCTTCATATTCACATAGATTCATTTCAGAAAGCAACGCTCTTGCTTCACTTAAAACTTTTTCATTACGTGCTACCCCGAGCAAAAGTTCCTCTAGCACGCTTTCGGTAAAAAATTGAGTCCCCGTGTCATTGGAGCAATAGTAAATATCATTTCGTAACTTTTTATATTTTGCTTTTTCGCCCCGAATCTTAACAGTCCCTGTCTTCAACTTTTCAAGGCCACTTAAAAGTAAAGATAAACTCGTTTTTCCGGCTCCATTATCGCCGGTAATTGCAGTTATGCTATTCTCGTTGATAAAGAGATTTACATCTTCAAGTATTTGCTTTTTATCTTTCTTAAAATAAAGTGCTTCCGTTTCTATTAAAATCGGGTTTTCCCTCGTTGGAATCGGCGGCTTAATGAATTTCATATCCGAGATATTACGCAGTCCCTTTGAAACTCTTTCATCATCATTCATTTGCTGCAATTCGAAACATGAATACTCATTCCTTATTTCACCATTTTCCATATACACATATCTATCCGCAATATCCCCTATCCAGCTAATCCGATGTTCCGCAATTACCAGGGTATATCCGCTCATTTTTAATGCCGCAACTATCTCCTTAAGCTTCAACATTCCTTTTTTATCAAGATTTGCCGTCGGTTCATCAAACACAAATATTTGTGGCTTTAAAGAATAAACCGAAGCTATTGCCGTCCTTTGCTTTTCACCGCTTGATAGTAAATCTAAAGATGTATCTCCCACGTCTTTCAAACTCATCATATGTATAGCATCATTCGTTCTTTCGTGAATATCCGTTTTAGTGAAGCCATAGTTTTCACAGGCAAATGCAATTTCTCCCTCAAGCTCCGACGAGAAGAATTGCCGCCTTGGATCTTGAAATATACTGCCTACAACCCGTCCTATTTCATACGATTGCATCGTCTCTATATCTTTTCCGTCTATGTATATACTTCCCGTTCTCGTGCCGATGTAATGCTTAGGCGCAAGACCGTTTATAAGCCTTGTAATGGTTGTCTTTCCACAGCCGGATTTGCCTGTCAGAACAACACATTCCCCCTTTTTTACACTCAAATTTATATTTGCTATGCCGTTATTATCGTCGTTATATCTAAAAGACACATCTTTAAATTCAATCATATTTTAACACCCCCGATCGAGAAATAGACCGAAGTTACAACTATCCAAAATACCATTACAAAGATATCAATAGCTCCCGTATGCTTTTCGTAATAACTGCTCCTTATGCCTTTATTTTCTGCACCTCTTGCTATTGCTGAAACCGAAAGCTGATCCGCAATCATCAAAATTCTTATCATTAGGGGAATCAATACGTACTCAAGGCTTCTGACAGGCTTTTTGAGTATTTTTAAAACACCTGTCAAATTTCTATTTTTCATAGATAAAATCACACTTCTCAATTCAGATTTCATCGTAGGGAAAAATCTAAATACAACCAATACACCCAAAATAATAGGAGTAGGTGTATGAACTTTGCTTAAAAATGCTGAAATTTTACCTGGCGGCGTCGTTATTAAATCCCACGACATTAGAGCTATAGGAGACAACGCCCAAAAGGCGAGTACATGAAATTCCGAAAAAATAAACATATGCAGCCCATGGTACTTTATTCCATAAATCAACATACCGATAATCATGTAGAATATACCGTAATTAAAGACTATCTTCCACTTATACTGCACTGCAAGGTTTACAAAAGCAATAATCGTTAGTATACAAGTAAGCACAGCGTCTTTTCCGAATGAAACGGCTATTATTGCACATAAAAGACACCATATCTTGGTTGCAACAGAAAATGAAATTCTTTTCATTACAAAAGTCCTGCTTTTTCGAAATGCTTCCTTACTATTTTCTTTCCTATCAAGCTGCCTATAAAGCCGCATGCAGTAGTATATAACAATATAAATACAACCCAGCCTAAAGTGCTGTAGTAATGTGCGTATGAATTTATATAACTTTCTTCCATTCCGCTACTCTTTGCGAAATTATAATATGTCTCCCAGAAGAACCAAATCGGAAGTAGATTGATACCATTGTAGAGCAGGCTGGAAACCGTCCACGCAGTACTGATTTGACCGGCATTTCTCTTACTGCAATCCTTCCATAGGATAATTTCACATATTATCCCTACAACTATAAAGTATGGCAGAAGATACCAATTCCCCATAAGCAAATATACAATTCCTATTATGCTCATATAAACGAGCGTTACGAAATGCTTCCGAACTCGGCACAAAAGAAGATAATATACAGGTGCACATATAAGCATCGTAAAACCAATCGATAAAACCATGCTCACGAAATTATTAAGCATACATATCATACTTATGACGAATTGTATAAATACCAACAAAAGGCTTAACAACACCGTAGTGATTACGTCCTTTATCTCCCATTTCAATGTTTCATGCTTTTTACTATTCATTTGTCTTCCTCCTCAGATTCTATTTTTTTGCTTTAACTAAAAACGTCGGCATGCTGCGATATCTAATCGCCATGAACGCATTCCAATATTTTTCTTGTGATATATTCTCGACAACTATATCGCGAAATCCTATTTTCTCACACACGTCCAAATCCCATTCCGGTCGCTTCACATAACTCAAAGGTTTCTCTTTCAATGCACTCATCATATCTTCATCGTGATAGTAATCTTTAAATTCTCCATATCTTTTCACTAAGGTTTCTTCATCTTCCATAAAGCGCTTTTTTTCATCTTCACCCCAAAACGGCAGGAGCCAGTTTGCATCTATATTTAAAACGCAACCGCCCTGTTTGAGTATTTTGTACCAATTAGCATATACCTTTTCAGGATTATCGAATAACCAAAACGCATGCTTTGAAACTACAGCGTCAAATGATCCTTCTAAAAATTCATTTGCCTCTGCATCTTTAAGCAGAAAAGTAATCTTATCCGACATTCCAAGTTCTTCAGCCGTTTTTTCAGCTTCGACAATCATCGCCTCATTATTATCTATTGCTACTACTTCATGCCCACTGTATGCAAGCAAGAGCGAGCTGAATCCCGTTCCACAACCTACGTCTAAAACCTTTCCCGCCTCATAATCTTCGAGGTGTCTATTCATTAACGATTTCCATTGAAGTCCCGTTTCTTGTAACTCTTGCAACAGGTAGTTCTTCATCTTTTTAGCATCGTTAGACCAAATTTTTTCGGCTTTATTCATTTACTCTCCCCTTTTTATTTATAAAACAAAAATCACACTTTTCACCATTCATTCCAAGCGTCTGACTTCGCTCAAATACAAAGCCATCTATATTACCGAATACAATATGATCACATAAACAGAATATCTCACAGATTTCCGGGCATTTAAAATGCTCACAAGTATCAGCCCAAAGACATTTAAGAACATCTACGGAGTACCTGTCGCCCCTGTCTGATATTATACTGCTGTTCCATATTTCATCGCCTTTCATTCCGGCTTTCATAACGAAGCGAAACAGATTGAAAAATCCTGGTATGCGAAATAAGGTTTTTAAAAATTTATGAGCCTGCTCTGCAACATGAAACGAATATTCACTTACCAGCTTTTTCGCCTCATCCTTTGGAAGTCCGGCTTTTATGAGGCTTCTATATAGTGCTATATTCGGTATTATATTCTTTTTCTGTCGTTGCTTTTGCTTCTTAGTCCAGCTTCCATTGTCCAGTTCGCTTATGATAAAAGCCATTTGATTTTTCCACTCAGCATCTATGGTTTCCAATATCTGCGGTTCTAATCGCCCTTTATAAAACCTCTTATATTTCATGACTACCTCCTAACTCCCAACCTATAGCCTGCTCTCTAATTTCCACAAAACGTCTGTAAAGTCCGCCTTGTTTCATCAGTTCCATATGCGTTCCATGCTGAGAGATTTGTCCATTATCAAGGACGATGATTTGGTCTGCTTCTCTTACCGTATTCAGACGGTGAGCAATCATCAAAAGAGTTTTATTCTTTGTCAATTCAACTATTGCCTGCTGAAGTTCCCTTTCGTTTTCAGGATCTACACTCGCAGTTGCTTCATCTAAAATGATTATCGGGGAATCCTTTAATATAGCACGCGCTATGGAAATGCGTTGTTTTTCTCCACCTGAAAGAGTTGCTCCTCCCTCTCCGATTATTGTCTTATACCCCTCAGGAAGCTCGGATATGAAATCATGACAGCACGCTTTTTTTGAAGCTGCAATCATTTGCTCCTTAGTCGCTTCCGGGTTTCCAAAAAGTATATTGTTTTCTATAGTGTCTTCAAACAGGTAAACTTTCTGAAAAACTATCGAAAAATTTTTAAGAAGACTGTCGCAACTGAAATCTTTTACATCTATGCCACCTAAGCTGATTTTGCCTGCATCGACATCCCAAAACCTTGCAATTAATCGACAAAGTGTCGTTTTTCCAGAACCTGAAGGTCCCACTATAGCACAGCTCGTTCCCTGTGGCACAGAAAAACTGATATCCCGTATCACGTCTTCTTCATCATACGCAAACGATATATTCGAAACACGAATATCATAGCTTTTGGGTGTGACGTCTTCGCCATTTTCGTCCATAAAAGGCATGTTTGAAACTTCTTCTAACCTGTCTAAAGATGCGTCTACAACTCTAGCTACAGCCGATGTACTTCCTGCAAGTTCAACGGTTGTGTAAATCATAAAGCTTGCAACTATCAGCATCAATCCCTTTTCCGCCGTAGTTTCACCGTTCATCAACAAATACGGAGCTGTGATGAGAATTGCAAATCTGGCAAATTTAAATACCATTTGAAACATAGCTGTTAAAACTGAAAATACCTTTTCGAGCACTATGTTTGCAGCTGCACTTTCAGAAATTGCCGTATCCATGGATTTATCTGATCGTTCGGCAAGTCCAAATGCCTTAACGACCGCCATTCCTTGTATATATTCCAAAACACCTGTTACAAGCCCGGCTTGCGCTGCCTGCCTACGCGGAGAATACTTTACACCTGCCTTTTGCGTCTTTGTATATATAAAAAGCGATATAAGTAGCCCTATAAACATTAGAATGCCTATTCTCCATTCATAAAACATAAGCCAAACGCCTATAACAATGGCATGAATAAACCCTCCTGCCACCGCTTCCATAATTGTAACTGCACTCATTTCAAGGTCTGAAAGCGTAGTGGTAACTGCAGCTGTAATATCACCGATACGGTGTTCGTTAAAGTATCCCATAGGTACTCTCTTCAATTTTTCGCCAAGCTCCATGCGCCATTTTGAACACATTGCAAAACTGCCTAACGTTCTTTTTACCGCTGAGAGATTTGTAAAAAGAATACGCCCTGATATACTCAAAAGCATTATTCCAAGAGATATCCATACGGTTTCATACGGCATTTTACCATTTTCAAACGATAACAGAATTCCGTGTAAAACGGTTATTATAGCCATAATAGGAAGCATCTCAAACATAGAATTACACATGTGGAATATAAATGATAAGATCAACCGTTTCTTCTCGCTTTCTGAAAAATTTAGAAGTCGTTTAAACATTTTAATCATGATAATTCCTCCTTCTCATCGAGAGTACTTACATGTGACTGCCAAAGACTATTATAAAGTTCACAGGTTTCAAGCAGTTTAGCATGAGTGCCTTTAGCCTCTATACAGCCTTTATTCATAACTATAATCTTATCCGCCGCAGTAATAGTCGATAGGCGATGAGCTATAACAATAAGAGTCTTTCCTTCGACTAATTTGCTTATAGAACGCTGGATTACAGCTTCATTTTCAGGGTCGGTAAATGCGGTAGCTTCATCTAAGATGACTATCGGACTGTTTTTTAGAATCGCTCTTGCAATTGCGATTCTTTGCATTTCCCCACCTGAAAGATTGCTTCCGCTGTCACCTACTACAGTGTTATATTTATTTGGCAGTAAACTTATAAAATCATGACAAGCCGCTTTTTTGGCAGCTTCCTCTACCTCTTTGTCTGTCGCATCGGGTTTACCAATGCGTATATTTTCCATTATAGTCATATGGAAGAGATAGTTTTCCTGTGAAACGTATGAAACGTGATCCATTATTTGCGCCAGAGGTACATCGCGAACATCGATGCCACCGAGCTTTACAGTTCCACTTCCTGCTTCCCAAAACGAAGCTATCAAGCGTGCTACAGTAGATTTTCCTGACCCCGACGGTCCCACAAAAGCCGTTATTTCATTTGCATTCGCCGTGAACGAAATATTGTGTAAAACTTCAACATCATTATATGCAAAGCAAACATCTGAAAATTCGATTTCATCGCCATTTAAGTTCACTTTATGCTTTGGTCTTTCCAATTCTTTAGCATCTAAAAGATTCCCAATTTCTTTAACCGTCACGTCTACCATGGCAAGGCTATCCGTATATCTCAGTGCCTGAATCAAAGGCATGATAATTCCTAACGATAGTATTATGCACGATATGAAAGTTCCTGCACTAATGCTTCCGTTTATATAAAACAGACTCCCAACCGGCAACACGCCCAGTAAACTTGAAGGCGCTATCGCAAGCCCTGCCGCATAATACGGATTAGTCTTTTTAAACCATACGGCTTTTGAGGTTTCATTTTCTTCTACCGCATTTACATACTTGTGATAGGAAGAACTGCTCTGATTAAATGCCTTAATCACCTCTATTCCGCCTATATATTCAACAGTCGCCGCATCCATATTCTTAGCGGCAGAAACTACTCTTGCATAACGCTTTTCATAGTCTTTCATCATTCCCATATAACAGAGCATACCGATCGGAAAAGTTGCAACGGCAATAAGTGCCAACCTCCAATCGAGAAATACGAAATAAATCATCATCAAAATCGGAATCAAAATGTTAGCCGTCAACTCCGGAATCATATGAGCAATCGGCAATTCCAATTTTTCGACGGTATCTACTATCATGGTTTTAAACTTTCCTGACGGAGTATCCAAGATAAACCCCATAGGAACCTTCGACAACTTCTTGGTAATTGAAGTGCGGATATTTTTTAATACCGTAAATGCAGCTCTATGCGATCGTATAGTAGAAACAGTAGAAAATAATAACTGCAAAAGATAACCTGACAATGCAATTAGAGCCATAATTGCTATCAGACTGAAATCATACTCGCTTGAACATATTTGAATGATGATGCGTGAAACCGCTATATATGGAACGATTCCGAATCCTGCTCCGAGTACAGCTAAAATAACCGAGCTCAAAAGCAAGCCTTTGCAAGACTTGGCAAATTCAAATAAGCGCTGCAAAGTATTTTTATTATTCATCGAGATAGCCTCCTCCCATTAAATAAATTTCCATATTTTTCTTTTTCTCTCCCTGTAAATCCGAAACCACTTGTCCGTCTGATAAAACAATGACTCCGGAGCATATCGTTTTTATAAACTCGACATCGTGAGTGATGACAAGCAGAAATTTTCCCTGCTCTGAAAGTCGTTCCATCATCTCCCCTACTTCCTTCATGCTTTTTAAGTCAAGACCGCTTGTAGGTTCATCAAAGATCAAAATTTCCTTATCACAGAGCAGGCTTATCGCGACTGCAAGCCGCTGTTTCTGACCACCCGACAAAGATTGCGGATGTCTCTTTTTAAAATCTACAAGCGATAATGTAGATAACACCTCATCTATACAGTCCCCACTCTCTATTTCAATTCCCAGTGTACATTCCGTTTCTACGCTGTCCGTAAAAAGTTGATGACCTACGTCTTGCATTACCATGTAGGATTTTTTTATCAGCTCTTTATGATTTAACTTTTTACCGTTGATAAATATACTCCCTGACTTTGGCTTTATCAGTCCACATACAGTGCGTGCCAGTGTAGTCTTTCCTGCTCCGTTCGCTCCGGTAATTGCAACTATTTCTCCTCCCCTTGCGTTAAGAGAGATATTTTCAAGTATCGTACTATTCGCATACCTAACCGTAATATCTTTAAGCTCTAAAACATTTTCCGAAACTTTTCTATCTTTGATATTCGTGTTAATTTCAGAAAAATAACGGCACCTAAGTCCCATATCCCGTATCTGATCCGCCGAAAATGAGCGAAAATCCTCTATGCTCATATCAGTCAATATCTGACCGTTTTTCATTAAGATGACACGATCTGCAATATCCATCAAGTACCATATGCGATGTTCCGCGATGATAATATTTTTTCCCTGTTTCTTTATATTCTCTATTAGTTTTTTCAGCTCCACAGCTCCATTACCGACTGAACATCAAGGTTCGACGACGGTTCATCTAATACGAAGATGTCCGGATTCGTAGCATATACAGAGGCGAACGCCACCTTTTGTTTTTCCCCTCCTGAAATTTCGAAAATACTGCGCCCTTTTAATTTTTCTATATTAAGCTCTTTGACCACTCTTTCGAGTTCTCGTTTCAATACTTTTGGCTTAATCCCTCTGTTTTCCAAGCCAAAGACGATTTCACTGTCCGTATCGGTATTGAAAAATTGAGTTCTCGGATTCTGAAAAACAGAACCTACTATATCGGATAAGTCTTCCATTTTGCTTTCAGAAACATTTACACCGTCTATATTGACCTCTCCTGAAAGCTTGCCCTCAAAGAAGTGAGGCACCAGCCCGTTTATCAATCTCGTGAGCGTAGTCTTTCCACACCCCGAAGCACCGCACAGGAGAACACATTGACCCTTTGGAATATTGAAGTTCAAATCCTTAAGAAAACCCTCCTCCAAATCCTTATATGAAAAATTCAGTTTTATAAAGTCAATCAAGGAATCATACCTCCTTGCAGAAAATTAAATACTATCATACATATAATACCTATATATATAATTACAATTAAAAAATCCCATACCGAAAACGAAACTCGTTCTATGCAGCTTCGTCTTCCCACATGATCGATTCCCCTTGTTATAGCAGCCTGTGTTATTTCATCGGATATTTTAGAAGCTGATACCAACATCGGAACATATACATATTCCATTACCCTTATAGGACTGCGCAGAACACCTGAAAAAGAAACGCTTATACCTCTAAGCGCCATAGCGTCTTTTATATAGTTCCATTCTTCAGCCATGGTCGGAAAATACCTAAGTGTAACTGAAAGCGCAATCGTAAAACCTTTTGGTAGGCGCAAGCGACTTAATGCAACGAGAAAAGTGCTTACCTTTGTCGTATTTATCAACAATGCGCCCAGCATGAAACAAGGAATCAACTTTCTTATATACACATCGAACATGTATATAACTCCGCCCGCTGTAACCGGCAACTTCACTATTACAAACAGTTGCACGAGCAGAAGCAATACAAAAATCATTCCGTACTTTATGGCACGTCTAAATTCCTTTGCTCCGAAAAGCAATAATGCCGGTATGGTTACAAAAATGCATTCGACGGCTATACTTTCATTAAAAAAAACGGAAACACTCGTTATGGATAAAATAAGCAGTTTTGTTCTGGGATCCAAAACCATCTATACAATCCCTACCTTTTCAAAATGCTTCTTCAATAACTTCTTACCGATAAATCCGCCAATTATAGCGCAAATAATCGTTCCTAAAATCATCATCGGTATTACCCACCAATTCACTCTGATTGCATCGATAACTCCCTCAAAAGAAGAGACATCACCTTTTCGTTGCATGAATTCATCAAACTGAGCAGGCATTAGAGCCATAGGTATATATGCGCCCATTGGCGATAGTGAAAATACACAATATGCGATTAAATTCTTTTTAAATGATTTAAAATTCCCGATAGAGCAGATAAAGTCAGCGATAAAGCCAAATACTATAAAAAACGCAGACATCATCCAGAACATTCCTGTTATAAATAATAAAATTCCGGCAAGTATGCCAAGTATTGAAAGCGCACCTCTCTTAGGTATTTTGGCTGTATATAACATGAATACACTCCCTGCAAACAGCGCAACTATCATCGGCATAAAAGGGAAAGTCACGGGTGTCATCTGCGCAATTCCACCTATGACAAACGCAATAACGAAATAAATTAGTGAAAAAACACCTATTGAAATATAATCCCTTGTCAATAATCTCTTGTCATTTTTATTCATAATCAATATATCCTTTCCATTACACAAATTAGTTTATGCTAACAAAATAATATTTTTTAGTTCTATGTCATTTTTTATGTCAGTTTTAACAGTCCGCTCCAGCCGGCATTAAAGAATATTGAAAGCTCTTTTGCGTATTCGATCGCCTGCTTTCTCGTCATATCATGTACTACGGTTTCAAACGCAGCAGTAAAATAAGCACTTTGAATCATGTGATGAAGATTACGGCTTACATCTCCCGTTATACGGTTCTTCTCTTTGAGAAGCTCATAGTATTTTTCCGTACGAGATACATCGAGTTCCACAAGCTCATGAATATAATTTGCGTATTTCGTGCCTTCAGAGCAACAAATTATAAGTTTAAATTCTTCAAAATTATCATATATATAATTTATGAAGTGCAAGAGGTACTTCGTCGACAAATCTCTGCTCTCATCCGTCTTGTTTTCAGGGATTAAATCAAAATGTGCATCTTGTGCCGCCTTAAATTCGTCAATCAAACCGTCTGCCGCTTTGGAAACGAGCGCCTCAAACAATGCCGCTTTATCGGGGTAATAACCGTAAAAAGCACCTTTCGTAAATCCTGCATCTGCAACTATTTTTCTAAGTGAGGCATCTTTAAATCCTTTTTCCAAAAACTCACGTTTGCCTATACTAAGTATCTTTTGTTGTGTATCTGATATTTTCATTGGTATCTCCTTTTAAATATACCATCGGTATATACCAGTGGTATATTAGCATAGATTTCAGCCGAGGTCAAGATAATATGATTAAATAATAACCGCGCTCATACAGTAATTTCAAACTAATTATAAGCGCTTTATTACGATAACGGAAAATTTACTAATTAGTCAAAAAAATATCTCAAAACACTTGAATCATAACCACCAGCTTAGCTGGTGGTTTGTTCTGCCCCTATAAGGGGCTCTTACCAGCTACATCTCAAGATGTGCCGAAAATTATACCAACCGCACT
>PDWI01009198.1_pt1 | contig 11415 bp, 7 predicted proteins | sample 1430891 | NCBI WGS metagenome assembly PDWI01 (sample SAMN01162508, study PRJNA174530) | Oral metagenome, whole genome shotgun sequencing project. | biome: Marine environment; feature: Marine mammal; material: Swab sample of the gingival sulcus; isolation source: swab sample of gingival sulcus... | reverse complement strand
TTTTTTACTTTTTCAAGTCCCTTTTGGTTCAAGTCCAATAGGTTAAAAACTTCTGGTTGTAATTTTTGGGCATACAATCCCCAAAAACTAAACAAGAAAAAGAATGATATTGAAAATAAGGTTCTCATATTTTTTATTTTTTGTGTTTTCGTATGTAATAAATGTGTTTTTAATGCTTCTTAATATCTCTATACCTTTTTAATGCCTCCAAATAATAATAATCAGCATAATTTATTGGTGTATCTATCTCTGAATTAGCAGGATGATGTCCTACTGAATGTTTTAAAATAAAACCTAAATTTTCACCTTTTTTAGATTTATATTTATCAGAAGAAAGACTTTTCAGTATCTTTTCAGCATACGTATAATATGGCTTATCTTTGCCAGCATATTGAGAAAGTTCCAACAATGCCGATGCTGTAATCGCTGCCGCAGAAGCATCGCGAGGTGCTTTTGGAATATCAAGGGCTTTATAATCCCAATAAGGAATCAAATCTTCCGTTTTAACATTGTTGATAATATAATTGGCTATTTTTTCAGCAAAATTAAGATACTTTGTATCTTTTGTAAATCGGTAGCACATTGTGAAACCATAAAGTCCCCATGCTTGTCCTCTTGCCCAAGAACTCTCGTCTGCTTGTCCTTGAAAAGTACCTTTTGAAATAACATTACCCGATATGGTATCATAATCTAAAACATGATAAGAAGAGATGTTATCTCTAAAATGATTTTTCATTGTTGTATTAGCATGACGAATAGCCACATCTTTGTATTTGTTCTCTTTTGTATATTCACTTGCCCAAAATAGAAGTTCTAAATTCATCATATTATCAATGATAACAGGATATTGCCATTTTCCAAAATCCCAAGAACGAATAGTCTGAGTTTTTTTATTAAATCGTGAGATTAAATTATCGGCAGTTTGAACTAGCACAGGAGCAATAGTTGTGTCTTTGGCTAAACGAAACTGATTTCCATAACTACAATAAACCATAAAGCCCAAATCGTGCGTATCCCTATAAGTTCTTAAAGGCTCTAAATAAGAAGTGTATTTTATGGCTTGATTTTTATAGAAATCATCATTTGTTAGTTCATAAGCATACCACAAACTACCGGGAAAGAAGCCACTTGTCCAGTCATATAAATCAACTTTTCTTAGTTCCCCATTTTTGATAGAGCGAGGAAGTAAAGTTGAATCTCCTAATAATTTTGTTTGAAATTTTAGTTGATTAGTAGTCGTTTTTACGAGGTCATCATTACACCACTCTTTTTTATTATTACAAGAAGATAAAAGTAATAAAACAGAGAATAACAGTATTGTTCTTTTTATCATTTTCATAATTTCACAGTATTAAATAAAAGTTTTTCTTATGCAAATGAAAGAATTTATTTACTATTCAAATTTTAAAATCGTTTTAATTTATATCATTTTTGTTTTGTGGTTGATTTTTTGATATATTCTGTAGGTAAACAGCCAAAATAATTCTTAAAACTAGTAGTAAAATAAGACGGAGAATTAAATCCTACAATGGTACTTACTTCGGCAACATTATATCTTCCATCTAAAAGTAATTTAGAAGCCTCGTTAAATTTTATTTTCCGAATAAAATCATTTGTTGATTCACCAGTAATTGCTTTTAATTTCAAATGTAAATTAGAACGACTCATTCCCATTTCTGAACAGAATTTTTGAGTAGAAAAATAGGGATTATCCAAATTATCAAGAACAATCTTTTTTGCCTTTGTCAACAACTCTTTATCCATCTCATTAAAAGTTATTTTTTCAGGCTCTATTTCAAGTGATGTAGAATAATGTTCCAATATTCTCTTACGAGATTTCAACATATTTTGAATTTTCATACTCAAAAGTGAAAAAGTAAATGGTTTAGAAACATAATCATCTGCCCCTACTCTTAAACCTTTTAACTGATCTTCAACAGCCGACTTTGCCGATAAGATAATAATAGGAATATGACAAGTGCGTATATTTTGTTTTATTTTCTTTGTTAATTTAATACCATCCATTTCAGGCATCATTACATCTGTTAAAATCACATCAATTTCATTCTCTTTTAGTTGTTCTAATGCTTCAAGACCATTTGAACTTGTAATCACATTATACTGTTCAGATAAATTACCATTCAAATATTCCAAAACATCTTCATTGTCTTCTACGATTAACAAAGTGTAGATTTTCTCTTGCTGTTCATTTAGCGTATATTCTCTTTTATCATCATCTAAAAAGTCTATATTTTTTGCATTATTAGCATGTATAAACGAGGTTTTATTATCAAGTTCTTCTTGTTCATATTGGTTTCTATCCTGTGGAAAAGTTACAACAAAAGTAGTTCCTTTTCCCACTTCTGTTTGAACAAAAATTCTTCCATGATGTAAATCAACCAACCTTTTTACCAAAGATAATCCGATACCACTCCCCAACCCATTATCTTTTACTTGATAAAATCTATCAAATATCAAATCTTGCTTATCCTCTGGAATACCACAACCTGTATCTTTTACCGTTAAAGTAAGTTTTTTCTGTTTTTCTTCTAAAATTACCGATATTTCTCCATTTTCATCTGTAAATTTAAAAGCATTGGATAACAAGTTACTTAAAATAATTTCTAAATAGTTTGGATCAATAAGAAAATCTTTTTTATCTGTTAAATTCTGATAAGTGTATCCAATATTTTTTTTCTTAGCAACTTTCTCAAACAACATTACAATATTATTGACATATTCATCAATAGATATGGTTTGAATTTTCAACTCAAAAACGCCCAATTCTGCTCTTCTGTAATCCATTAACTGGTTAACCAGATGAAGCATTTTATCACCATTTTTCTTTATAATATTGAGTTGTGAACGCTCCCAATCATCATTCACTTTATCAAGCATATCTTGTACAGGCGACAATATTAAAGTTAAAGGAGTACGAAATTCGTGTGAAATATTGATAAAAAAACGCTCTTTTACTTTGTTCAGTTCTTCAATCTTCTCTTTCTCTATTCTCTCATTTATCAACTGATTTCTCATATAGCGTCTTTGGCTAATAAAACTATAAATAATATATCCTACTGTGAAAGAAAAAAACAAAAACAACAATCTCGCCCACCAAGTTTGCCACCAAAAGGGAAGAACGACAACTGATAATTCTGTCGCTGTTTTATTCCATTTCATATCACTATTGGCGGCTTTAACCTTAAAAACATAATTCCCTGGTAAAAGATTAGAATAAGAGATAGCCCTATTTTCAGAAGTATAATTCCATGTTTTATCTACTCCTTCTAAAATATAAGCAAACGTATTATGTTTTCCCGAAAGATAATTACAAACAACAAATTCAATTGTAATGTTAGAATATTTAGGATTCAACTTTACTTCTTTTGTATTAAAAATATTATCTTTTAGGATATTCGTTCCATCAAAAGGCCGAACAACTTGATTAAAAACTGAAATTTTACTGATTTTAGGCTGTGGATTAAAAGGATTATCAACCAATTTTTCAGAATAAAAAGAGACAACACCATTGGTTCCACCAAAATACATTAATCCAGATTTTGATTTACAAAAAGCATAATCATTAAATTGACTCACTTTCAACCCATCTACACTTGAATAATTTCTAAAAATCTTTTCACTCGGAATAAAACAAGAAATTCCCTCATTGGTACTTACCCAAAGTCTTCCATTTTTATCCTCTAATATTCCATGTACAATATTATTATTTAATCCCTCTTTTTCTGTATAATTTTCAAAAGTTCCATTCTCCTTATATTGTGTTAATCCACCATTAGAACCTATCCAAATTCTATTTTTAGAATCTTCATAAATAGAATTTATTCTACCATTATTGATATCGTTGTTATATTTGTTAGAGGTATAATTAATTATTTTTTTATTCATTGGATTATAGATAGCCAACGATTTTTCTCCTCCTATCCACAATCTATTTTTTGTATCAAATTTCAAAAAAAGAATACGTTTTGAGGTATAATTTGGCAATTCTATTTTATCTACTTTTTTACTTTTTTCATCATAGCGATACAAACCATTTAATGTACCTATCAATATTCTACCTTTTAAATCATAAGTCAAAGCATAAACATCTAAGTTGGGAATAGGTATAACCGAACCTTTTCCTTTTTTATTCAATTTTACCAATCCTCCACCATGACTTCCTACATAAACAAATCGATTATCTTTGGAATGAAGAAATGATTTGATGTTATTTGACTTTAAGATTTTATTATTCGCTTTGTTAAAATAAGTAAAACTCTGTTTTATAGGATTATAAAGATTTATGCCATTGTCGTTTGTACCTATCCAAATACGTCCCTCTCTATCTTCTGAAATACAGTTAACTATTTGGTCATTCAGCGAACGAGTATAAGGATTTTCTTTGATATGGGTAAATTGCTTTTGCAAAGGATGATAATAATTCAATCCTCCATAATAAGTTCCCAGCCAGACTCCACCCTGTTTATCCACAAAAATAGAGCGTACAGAGTTTTGGCTTATTGAAAAATTATCCAATGGATTATGATGAAAGTTCAAAAAAGAGTCATTTCCGTTTTGTAAAATGCTAAGAGCATTAAAAGTTCCTATCCAAAGTTGGTATTTGTCATCAAAGGCTAACGAACGCACATAATTTGACACCAAACTTTTCGGATTATTCTCGTGATGTTGATAGTTTTTTATTATTTCGCCAGTTTTTGGGTTCAACAAAAACAAACCTTTTCCCTCTGTTCCAATCCAAAGTTTAGATTCCGACTGTGATAATATTGTCTGTACACGAACATTGGAAAGTTTTTCGTGAAAATGGCTCAAACTATTTTTGGCTATTTTATACACATACAAACCATTAGATGTTCCAATGTAAACAACATCATTATTTTTTTCTAAAGATAAAATCTCTGTATCAAGATCTTCTAAAAGTGAAAAATTCTCAAATTTTCTTGTATATTTATCAAATAAAAGAATACCACAATCTGTTCCAATTAAGAACCTATTTTTATTGATTTCAGCAATGGAACTTATCTGCATAAATGTTCCTTTTTGAGTTTTGATTACAAAATTCTCAAAATTATCTTTATTTGAAATATAGTGAGACAAACCATTTCTAGAACCAACCCAAAGTTGATTTTCACTATCAATAAAAAGTGTACTTAATTCATTACTTAAAATAGAATTTTCATCGTTAGATTGATGACGATAAATAGTAAAAGAATAACCATCAAAGCGATTTAACCCATCAAAAGTAGCAAACCACATTAAGTCATTCTTATCTTGAACGATATCCATTACCGTACTATTAGACAAACCTTGATTAAAATTAATGTGAGAAAATCGTTTTTTCTCATTTCCTGCCAAAAGTTGAATATGCAAGAAAAAAGAAAGAAGTAAAATGAAGTACAACTTAAATTGTTTTTCCATAATAACTCAGAATTAAGTTCGAACAAATATACAAAAAATAGACATTAAAAGTAAATGTCGGTCAAAAAAACTTCAACCGACATTTAACACAAAACAATTAAAAAAAAACTATTTTAATCCAACTATCACCACCTTTATTACTTTTTCAACAATTTCTTTGATACAATAAGACCGTCAACTGTTTCCATAGATACAAAGTAAACTCCTGCTGTCAAGATTGATAAATCAACACAATTTTTAGGATTATTTACTTGATAAATCATACTACCTGAAACATTATAAACAGATAATTTTGAAACCAATGAGTTATCTTTCAAAACCAATGTATTATTTGCTTGTAAGAAATTAGCACCTATTTTTTCTAAATAAACATTTTTCACATCAGTTCCACTACCTTTTGTCACACTGATATTTTCCAAAAGAACACTACCACCTTTACTATCTCTTGCAGTAAATACCCAACGTACGTAACGAACTTTGCTATTCAAATCTTCTTCCATTTCAGTAGAAGATTCAGGCATAGGATTATTTTTGTCATATTTTACAAGTGAAGTCCAATTCACACCATCTTCTGAAACATCAATATCAAAAACATTTTTTGGCTTTTCATCCCAAGTACCATTAAATTTGATTTTATAACTCAAAACATCAGGAACATCAGAAAAGGCAATCACAAATGAGCGATTAGCACTACCAAAACGAACAACATCTCTATCTTTATCTATACAAGCACCAGCCCAACCAACTGTTGATGGAGTCCATGAATTACTATCAAAATCTCCATCTGCACCTGTAGTTATTTCTAATGGAAGTGGAGCAGGATTGATAACTTTTACAGTAATATTATAATCTGCCTTTTCGTTAACATTATCTTTCTGTTGTACTTTAATTCCCGTTACCGTTGAAGTCCAATTAGTAGGTAGAGGAGATGGAGCAACAATAGGGTCTTCACCTGAATTCAGATGTACTGTAACATTGCTTAAATCTGTTCCCGCAGGATAAACAATTTCACCTATTCCTGTTCTTGTCCCATTTTTAGGGTTAAAATAACCAAGAGGAACACAAGAAGTTAAACCGTCAATAGTCATAGATTTGATTCGTTGAGCCGAAACAAAAATAGGAGTCATTAAAAATGAGACCAATAATAAAATTGTAATTTTTTTCATAGCATTATAGTTTAAGTTGTTAAAATCTATGACAAAATTAGATTGAAAGGAATATAACTAGTTACATTTTTGTTGAAATAAATTTTAAATTTGTCCAACAAAACTTATTCTAGTAAAAAAAGAGAATATTTTATACTCTATTTCTCGTTGGTAAGTTCAACAATGGATTTAAAACAAGGTATCTCTTCAAAAAAATCATAAGAAGAATTTTCTTGATTAATACGACAACAGAAATGTTTTATTCCATTACTAATGATAAGAAAATTAACATTTAGTTGGCTGTTATAAACTGCCGTTTGGTCAAAAACTTCTTGCGTTATAGATATATGAGGGGCTTTTAATTCTATAATCACCAACGGTTTTGATTTTTGAGAATAAACAATAGCATCACAACGTTTTTTAAGATTATTTACTTTCAATTCCGTTTCTACTGCTATCAATTCTTGTGGAAATCCTTTTTCCTCTTTCAAAAAACGTAAAAAATTCTGCCTAACCCACTCCTCAGGTGTTAGTTTTACATATTTTCTTCTATACTCATCAAATATTTGGTATCCACCCTCTATCTTTTTTATACGAAATGAGTATTGGGGTAGTTGAAGTTCCTGCATTTTTTACTATTTTTGCTTAAATGTTTAGACAAAAGTAGTACTTTCAGATAAAAAAGACGACAATTTATATGAAAACAAAAGAAGAAATCGTTAGAAATTGGTTACCACGCTATACAAAGCGTAAGTTAGAGGATTTTACCGACTATATTTTACTGACCAATTTTACCAACTATGTTGAAATTTTTGCTGATTGGTTTAACGTTCCTATTTTAGGAAAAGATGCCAATATGATTAGTGCTTCTGCCAACGGAATTACTATTATCAATTTCGGAATGGGAAGTCCAAATGCAGCAATTGTGATGGATATTTTATCTGCTATTAATCCCAAAGCCGTTCTTTTCTTGGGAAAATGTGGTGGATTAAGAAACAAAAATAAAGTGGGTGATTACATCTTGCCAAGTGCAGCCATTCGTGGTGAAGGTACATCTAACGACTATTTTCCACCTGAAATTCCTGCTCTTCCAGCCTTTAATTTACAACGTGCGGTTTCGTCCAATATTCGAGATTTCGGAAAAGACTATTGGACAGGGACGGTTTATACGACCAACAGGCGAGTTTGGGAACATGATGATAACTTCAAAGAATACTTAAAAAAAACACGAGCAATGGCGATTGATATGGAAACAGCAACACTTTTTACGGTCGGTTTTTTCAATTCCATTCCTATCGGTGCTTTGCTTTTGGTATCGGATATGCCAATGATGGAAGAGGGTATAAAAACTGCCGAAAGTGATTCAAAAGTTACTTCTAATTATGTTCGTGAACATCTAGAAATAGGTGTAAAAGCCCTTACATCTTTACAAAATAATAGTCGTACAATAAAACATTTACGTTTTGAGTAAAGTTAATTAGATAAATAAATAAATAGACCTCACAGGTCTTAAAGACCTGTGAGGTCTGGGAAAAACAGAGAAGTCTAAAAAAAATATAAGTAATAACAAACAAAAACAATACAATTATGACAAAGAAAAATGTAAAATTATTGGTTTGGGTATTATTAACCCTATTGATTGGATTTACTTCTTGTGAGAAAGAAGATTTAGGAATTCAAAATACAGAACAAACAGAAGATTCTGGAACTAAAAATCTAAAACCAACAAACGAGTACTGGGACTACGTCAACTTAAAAGGAAGAGTAAAATCTGTTACTCAGTTTACCTACCAAGCAGTAGATAAGTTGGGAAAAATAGAAAAAGGAGAAAAAAAATCTTTTGATAATTTTAAAGTTAAATACACATCTAACGGCTATCTAATAAAAATAGAATTGTATAAACCTAATGGAAGTTTAGAGAAAAAAAGAACTTATAAATATGATTCTAAGGGAAATCAAATAGAAAAGAAAATGTATAATTCTGACGGAAGTTTAGATGAAAAAGTTATTTTTTATTACAATTCTGAAGGCAAAAGAACAGTTAGTAAAATGTATAGCAATGACGATTTTTTACTCAAGACTATGTATTATAGATACGATAACAAAGGATATTTAACAGAAAAGAAGGAGTCTAATTTTATGGAAGTATTAACCAACTGGACTTTTAAATACGACAACAAGGGAAATTTAATAGAAAAACACAATCATAGTAAATTTTATAAATGGACTTATAAATACGACAATAAAGAAGGTATAATAGAACAAAACAAGTATTCTGCCGGAAAGTTAGATTGGAGATATACTTATCAATACGATTCTAATGGAAATATAACAGAAAGAGACAAGTATGATGCTGACGAAAATTTAATTGAAAAATACACCCATAAATTTGAATATGATAAAAAAGAGAATTGGATAAAAAAAATTACTTATTTAGATGGTAAACCCTCTCTAATCATTGAAAGAGAGTATGAGTATTATGAGTAAAGATAGAGATAAATAGACCTCACAGGTTTTAAAAACCTGTGAGGTCTGAAAAAAAGAGTAAGAAAACAAAAATAGTATGCCACAAAAAACGTATAGTCAAATATTGGCTGATTTGAGAAAACAGGAGTATAAACCTATCTATTTTTTGATGGGCGAAGAGACCTATTATATTGATAAAATCTCAAATTATATTCAAAACAATGTGCTTTCAGAAACCGAAGCAGATTTTAATTTATCCATAGTTTATGGCAAAGATATAGAAATAGAAACAGTCATAGAATCTGCAAAGCGTTTTCCAATGATGTCAGAATATCAAGTGATTATTGTTAAGGAGGCACAGCAGATAAAAAAGTGGGATAATATATTGCATTACGTTTCTCAACCGATGCAAAGCACTATTCTCTGTTTTTGTTATAAATATGGTAAACCTGATGGACGTAAAAATTGGTTCAAGGAACTAAGCAAAAAGGCAGAAGTTTTGGATAGTAAAAAACTATACGACAATCAACTTCCACCTTGGATAAAAGAGTATTTGCAAAACAGAGGTGCAACAATTTCACAAAAAGCAGTAATGATGTTGGCTGAATTTTTGGGTAATAATTTATCTAAACTAGCCAACGAATTGGATAAACTTTTGATAATAAAACCTGCTACACAAAAAGAAATCACACCTGAACTAATTGAAGAGAATATAGGTATTAGCAAAGATTTCAATGTCTTTGAATTACAAAATGCACTTATTTATGCCAATGTTTTGAAAGCCAATCAGATTATAAAATATTTTGGAGAAAATCCAAAATCCAACCCAATCCAGTTGGTTACAAGTCAGTTGTTTAATTTCTTTTCTAATTTGATGATTTATCACTATTTAGCCAACAAATCTCAACAAGCAGTAGCCTCTCAACTCAAAATTAATCCTTATTTCGTTAAAGATTATGAGCAGGCATCACGTACTTTCAATGCTTGGAAAACAATGAACATTATCTCGTGGATACGAGAAACGGATGCACGTAGCAAAGGAATAGATAACGCAAATCTATCAAGTAACGATCTTATGAAAGAGTTAATTTTCAAAATTTTACATTAAATTTTACTCTAAACAACATTTACTGCATAAAAAACGAGCAACAGATATTTACCTATTGCTCGTTTTTTTATATTTTTTTTCTACTATTTATCGTCTTGACATCATTTGCATTAGTCCACCACCATTTTTTACATTGGTATAACCAACTTGTTGAAGCATTCGTTGAGCATATGCCGAACGAGCACCAGAAGCACAATAAACAGTAATATCTCTATCTAAATTATTTCCTAATATTTCTGTATAACGATTCATCAATTCGTCCAAAGGAAGATTGATTGCATCAGGATAAGCCCCATAATTAAATTCTTCAGGCGTACGAACATCTACCACTATTGGAGAAGTATTATCTACCGCTTCTACAACATTTTCTTTTATAGTTCTTTCTCCCTCTTTCTCTTCTTGAAGTGATTTTTCTTCTATAGGCAAAAGAGGTAAATTGATGTTTCTAAAACCAACTGCACTTGCCTGACGTTGCAACGAAATATGTCCACCAGAAATATTAGCAACATCTGTAAATCCATACCCTTTTAATGTACGCAATGCTTGATGTCCTTTTTTACCTGTTTCATCATAGACTAAAATAGAATAGTCCTTTGGTATTTTTGTCCAATGTTCGTGTATCAATTCCAAAGGAAGATGAGCAGCACCTTCAATATGTGTTTTTTCGTAAGCAAACACATCTCTTAAATCAAGAACAACACACTTTTTACCTTCAACAAATTCGTCTAATTCATCAACTGTTACAGAAGGGCTAAACTCTGACATTTTATTCTCAGCCGTATAAGCCACCATATTAATAACATCATTGGCTGTACCAAGAGGTGGAGAGTAAGCAAAATCAACATCTGCTAAATCACTTACTGTTAATTTGTTGGCTACTGCCATAGCAATAACGTCTAAACGACGGTCAGCACCTTTATAACCACACGTTTGTCCTCCCAATACTACACCTGTTTTCTTGTCAAATACCAACATTACACTCACTTGCTCTGCCCCTGGATAATAACTTGTATGATGTTCTTTGTGAACAACCACCGAGTCAGCATCTAAACCTAATTTTTTAGCCTGTTTCAACGATAATCCTGTAATTCCTGCTACCGCTTCAAAAACACGAACAATCGAAGTTCCGATAGAGCCTTGATATAGGTGATTTCCTCCCAATGCATTCTCGGCAGCAATACGTCCTTGACGATTGGCAGGACCTGCCAATGGAATACGCACTTTGCTACCATTTACTCGGTGTTCTATCTCCACCATATC
>PDWI01009197.1_pt1 | contig 11417 bp, 10 predicted proteins | sample 1430891 | NCBI WGS metagenome assembly PDWI01 (sample SAMN01162508, study PRJNA174530) | Oral metagenome, whole genome shotgun sequencing project. | biome: Marine environment; feature: Marine mammal; material: Swab sample of the gingival sulcus; isolation source: swab sample of gingival sulcus... | reverse complement strand
AAAAGGATAAGTGCTACGCCACTAGAGATTTTTGATATTTTCATGAAATATATCCTCCTAGACGTAGTATTGCCCAGGAGCAGGAGCAACGGATTATGCAGGGTCGACGATTTCGTGTCAAGTGCCTATAACTCACAAATACTTAAAACTTGTTATGTTCTTTATCCACTAAACACGGGGGTAAACTATTTTCGCTTTTCGTAATCGACCCAAACAAAGCGTCTCTCCTCGAGGGGCACGCCTGCCTGTCTGATGTCGTCTTCGCTCAACGAGTTCACAGGATAGCCTGCCTTGCCAGAGAGGATGTGCACCAATCGAGCGATGTATTCTGCTTGCTTTTCGGCATTATTGTGAACAGTTGCATAGAGATAGCCGGTCTCAATGGCATAGTCGCTTTCGGGCAGACCGTCTACGCCGACAACAGGGAACCAGCTTGCGTCTGCGCTGCTCATTTTTCCGTCACGGTTGTCATCGCGGAAGAGCCCGGCGGACTTGATTGCAGAGATAGCACCCAATGCCATCGCATCATTGCTCGCGACAACTGCTTCTATGGATTTTCCGTATTTGATGATGAGATTTTGCATTTGCGAGGCGGCGAGATTTCTTTGCCAGTTTGCGGTTTCTATCGCGAGGATATCCAGCTCGTAGCCCATCTCTGCGAGGCTTGATACTACTGTGGAGAAACGAACTTCTGCATCTTGATGGCTTTGCTCTCCCTTGAAGAAAATAATCTGTATTTTACCGTCGCCGTTCTTGTCCTGAGCGCCCAAGCACGCCTTGCGCTGCCCTGCGAACTCAGTGTCTGTCGCGGTTGCAGCGCCCACCGCAGATACACCCTTCGTATGCGCGACGCTCCCTACGCCAACAGCGTGCTTAGCGCTAACAGTGCCATCGCAGACAAAGAGCTCAGCAAGCAATTCTGCTTGAAGCCGCCCAGCTTGCTCTGCCGGAGCACCCACATAATAAGCCTTGCGCCACAAAGCAAGATCGCGCGTAAGCGGCTGCCTATTGAAGAAAATAACGGGTATGTCTCTCTTTCGCAGCGCATTGATTATAGAATAAGATCCCAACCTATCTACGGGGTTTATACAGAGAACGAGTGGATCGCTACTCATCGCCTCCTGTATCTGCTCACTTTGTATAACCTGAGAATTTTGCGCGCCTTGTATGCTGATATTATAATCATTGGACAATTTTTCGCTGAGCGAGGTACTGAGATTTTGAATAAAGGGGTCTTCTTCAAAGAGATAGGGGAAGATATAGACCATGTCTCCCTTAAAGCTCTTTTTGACAAAAATACTTCCAAGAACTGCGCCAAGCACGAGCACAAACACGAGGGCAAGCAACACATATTTTGGATTAAAGCGCCTATTCATCATGCATGTTCCTCCACGACACAAGGGATGCGCATCTCTACGCGGGTATATTCGTCGAGCTCGGAGCTCATAGCTATATCGGCGCGCGCTCCATACATCACCTTAATGCGCTGATAGATGTTCTTGAGACCGACGCCTTCCTTGCGATTGGCATCTCGCATCGCGCTCATCACCTCCTCGATGCGCTCGAGCGTCATACCATATCCGGTATTTTCGACTTCAAACACAAGCAAATCGCCCTCAAGGCGTGCGCGGATTGCGATGTGCACAGGCTCATCTGTCAGTCCGTAGTTTATGGCGTTCTCGACGATGGGCTGCAAAAGCAACTTGACCATTTGGTACTGCTCTACAGCAGGATCTACCTCAAAGTGATAGCTAATCCTATCGAGATAGCGTATCTGCTGTATCTCGAGGTAGTGAAGTACATGAGAGAGTTCTTCTTTTACGCCGATGATATTGCACCCGCGGGATATACTAATGCGGAAAAACTTAGCCAACGCGGTTACCATTTTTATAACGGACTCACTCTGGTGCTTCTCTGCAAGCCAAACGACAGAATCGAGGGTGTTATATAGGAAGTGCGGATTAATCTGATTTTGCAGCGCAATCATAGCGGTCCTTCGCTTCTGTTTCTGCTCCTCCAAAAGCACCGCATTGAGATTATCTATCTCGTCCATCATCCCATTAAAGGTGTTAGCGAGCGAGACGATCTCTTTCTGCCCACTTATTTCTATATGCCGCCTACTCGAACCCGATGCAATCTGATCCATCCCCTCTCTCAGTTCATCTATAGGCTTGGATATGCGCCGCGAAATAGCGATACCAATGGCGATAGCAGTGAGGATACTTCCTACGAGTATAACCGCGAGTATGACGAGTATCTGTGAGTTTACCTGTCCCGAAACACCTACATCATAAGAGGTCACGATGCGCCACCTCGTATAGGGCAAAACATTGATGTTCACCTCAGTAGTGCGCCCACCTATGGTCCAGGTATAACTTCCAAAATCCTCGCGCACCGCTCGTCTATAGACTTCCTTCGCATGGCTCTCTTTGATATCTACAGAAGAATACACGAGCATATCGCGCTCATCGATAAAAAGAATATGTCCATAGGGGCCAAGGTTGGTGAGCGACTTGAGGACGCCTATCTTATCGAGATTCATCTCGACGACGAGCACGCCCATCTTTTCTGCGCCCCCCTCGTTGTAACGGAAAGAGTGACTTATAATAAAGCCCGATTTATTATAGGTACTTCCCTCTTGCAACATCACACCAGAAAAGAAGTGATAGACCTCTTGAGTCTTGTTCGCCTCGTAGAACCAAAGGGATTTTTTAATCTCTTGTGGATCAGGCATATTCGCAGTACTGGACGATTGCCCCACCCTAATCGCTCCGTCCTCATCAAAAAGCGCAATGGCGAAGACATCACTTCTACTATCGGCACTGTTTATAAAGAGGTCATATATTTCCTGCTGGTTCTGCTCAAGGTCATAGTTGAGCGTACGATATTGCATATAGTTCGCCATCTGGATGATGGACTGTATATATTGATCGTAGTTAAAGACAATCTGCTTGTTGATCTCGCGCGACTGCTCCTTCAAGGTTTTGTGTGCGTTGCGAAAGACGCTATATGAAACGACGACACAGGTAAGCAAAAATACGACAAGAACCAAGGTTCCCGCCGCAATCGCAAGCGTAGATGTAATGCTCGGTCCCGACCTTGGTCTCTTATTTTTCACTCAACTGTTCCCGATAGACGCGAGGAGATACCCCCTCGTACTTCTTAAAACTATGACTAAAGTAATAGGCATCATTATATCCGCAGAGTTCGGCGATCTGAATCATACGATAACCGGTGAGGCTCAACAGCTCCTTCGCGTGGGCGATGCGTATATCGGTAAGATATTTGAGGAAGCTTGTTCCCCTTCTCTTGAGTAGCGTACTCAGATAAGAGACGCTCACACCCTGAGAATCTGCCACCTCCTCAAGCGCGAGATAAGAATTCTGATAATTTGCCCTGATATACTCGAGCGCACCGTCTACAATCTCCTGCACATGGGAGACCTTTTGAGCCTCTCCATAAGACTTGAGCTTGATGACCATTTGCTCGACCCAGTTGAGCATCGCATCCATATCTATAAAGTTGAGAAGATATATAGTTGGATCTCCATCTATGGCTGTATAGATAGGTATGTCGAGGGCGTTCGCAAAACTAAAGAGCACATGTCCCATATGGAAGGCCATTACGCGACAATCTATCTGCCTGCTGCGCTTTTTGAGCTGCGCAAAAGCCTCTTGTATATCGCTCGCACTCCCCGTCCTAATGACGTGGTCGAGAGCATGCACCTCTTCTCGAGACAAGCCCTGCGAAGGCGTCGCCCCACGCGTGGTCTTGAGATCGTCATAATAGATGACACCATCAGCCTCGACAAAGGCTTCTGCGTTGAGCGCTTGCTCACTTTGCGAGAAGGCCTCGGCAAGCTGTGACGCCCCTATATGCGGGTGCGAAACCCCTATGGCGATATCTGTATGAGCGAACTTTGCACTCAACTTCACCGCCAGCGCAAGGCTATCTGACAAGGACTCCGCTGCCGTCTTTTCGCCCTCTATATATATAATGTATACGAGGAGGTTTTGTGTGTTGGTGGAGACGAAGTCTATATCTGCGCTCTTGAGTATACTATCGACGCGATCTCGCACGAGAAGCTTGGACTTCTCCGATTGCTGACTAAAACTGTGCAATCCTTGATTTCGCATCCTCAGACTCACGACGACATAGGGCGTGTCAAAACTAATATTGTGCGCCAGTAAGGCCTCTTGCCCATGGCTCGTAGAACCACTCAAAAGCTCGTTTATATATTGTTCGATGAGCAAGGGTACGCTTTTTTGATAGAGCTTCTGAAGCTGCTCCGCCTCACTCTGACTGAGCTCCTCTCCCTCGAGATCCTTCACCACCTTGTCGAGTACATCAAAGAGTTCAGTCGGCTTGATAGGCTTGGTGAGATAAGCGCTCACTCCGAGTTTTATCGCCTCGCGGGCATAATCGAATTCGTCAAAGCCCGAAACGACAATAAAACGGACACCTGGTGCATCCCTTCGTACTTGTCTCATCAGCTCGAGACCGTCGATAAAAGGCATACGGATGTCCGTTATCAATATGTGTGGATTAACTTTTTGCGCAAGTTCGAGCGCGTCAAAACCGTTAGCTGCCTCGCCAACTACAGAAAAATCTGGTCTCGTCTCAACAAGACCAGCTATTCTCGATCTAATATCATCTTCGTCATCTACGACTATGATTCTATAGGGCTCCACAAAGGACTCCTATATACACCCTCTTCTACCAAAGCTTCCATTGCCTTCTTAACTCTTGGAAGATCTTCCTTATAGGTAACACCAAACCACTGTGCCTCGGTAGGCAATACCTTCATACGAGCGCGACCCGCCTTGAGCAAGATATCTACCTCTGCTGGGAGCAAGAACTCGGTCTTGAGCTCGTGACCCTTTTCTTCGAGGAAGCCTGGGAAGGCCTCTTCAAGCTCGTCGAGGAAGGATGCGGAGAAACCGAAGAAATTCATCGAAATCGTCTCGTTTCCGGTCATAGGAATCTCTTCACCATGAGGGGTCGTAGAAACAATATCCTCGCCCTTATAACCAATCTTAAGGTGCTCTACTATAGAGCTCAACCAACCATTACCGGCTACCGAACATACTCCTCGAGATACCGTACCAAAAGGAGAAAGGGTATGAGAAAGTCTATATCCCATCATCGCATAATCGGTACTTCGTGGAGAAAGGTTGGACAAATACTCTGCCATAGCCGCAAAAGGCTCCTTGCCATAGTAATCGTCTGCGTTGATTACCGCAAAAGGTCCATCTATCTGATCCTTAGCACAGAGGAGCGCATGAGCAGTTCCAAGTGGCTTTTCTCGATCTGGATCGAGGCTAAATCCCTCTGGAAGCAATGAGGTGAGCTCCTGATAGGCATACGAAACATCTACGCTCTCTGGAAGCTGAGATGCGATAACTTCCTTGAAGTCCTTCTCAATTTCCTTACGAATTACGAAAATAACCCGGCTAAAACCAGCCTCTATAGCGTCGTGTACAGAAAAATTGATGATAATTTCCCCAGATCTTCCAACAGGTGTAATCTGCTTTACACCACCAAAACGGCTTCCCATACCGGCAGCCAATACTACTAGACTAGGCTTCATATAAACTCCTATGCATAGAGTATACTCGGTATTGTGTCTCTTCTCAACACTTTGAGCCACGCTCTTGCCTTAGCGCCTATTCCGTGGCATGCTAGGTCTATGAAATATTCGCATCTGCTTATCGATCTCGATGGAACTCTCAGCGACACCCACCTCGGTATCAAACCCGCTACCATGGATGCTATGAAAGCCTGCGCCCCCTCGTCTACAGAGGCAGATCGCGAAGGCTGGTTTGTCAGTTTCTATAAGATTAGCAACTACTATTGGGCGGTTTGCGACAAAGGTAGGGTCTTCGACACCGCGATGCAAAAGGAGATGCTCCAGGCCTTCTTTGACGACATCGGGCAAGATTGGGACACCGATCTCATGATGGACAAGCTCACTGAAGGGCTCATCACCTACACGTTTATCTATCCAGAAGTGCTCGACGTCCTCGAGACCATACAGAAGCGCGCACCCGAGATACAAATGCACCTCATTACCAACGGTTTTTTGACCGGCCTCGACGTGCGCCTCGAAAAACTCAAGCTCAAGAGCTTTTTGCGCGGGATCTTCGTAGCCGAAGGCGTGGGTGCTGCGAAGCCCTCACCTCACTTTTTCAATTTTGTGCTTGATAGTATTGGGGCTACGCCGGAAGCGTGTCTTATAGTCGGGGACCAAATATCCTCGGACATCATGGGAGGCATCGAGAACGGTATAGACAGCTGTTGGGTATATAGAGACCAAGAGCCCTCACAAGACCCCGGCGCAAGCTATGTCATCCAGAATCTCAGAGGGCTCCTCCCTATATTGTTTGACTACATATTATTTGACTAAGGCGCGTAGTGTTCGACGCTGCGACGCTCAAAACGCGTATGCAAATAGACGACGCGCGCAATACAACGCACGCGTAGCACCATGCAATTTCCAGCGCTATGCGATTTCGCTCTTGAGCAGCTCTACCCAAGCCTCAATGCGCTCGTCGTGAAGATCACTCTGATTTTCTTCATCGAGCGCAAGTCCGACAAACTCACCGTCCACAACAGCCTGGCTTTCTTCGAACTCATAGCCCTCAGTCGAGGTCTTTCCTATAACGGTAGCGCCTCGCTCGATAACTATAGTATAAAGAATACCCATAGCATCGACAAAAGTATCTGGATAGCTATCCTGATCTCCCATACCAAAGATGGCGACTTTCTTAGCTGACAAATCTGCTGCTTCAAGCAGCTCTATAGCTGCTTCCCAATCATCCTGGAGATTTCCAGTAGACCATGTAGAAGATCCAAGTACCAAGAGATCTGCTGCTTCAAAATCTTCTGTACTCACTTGAGAGACTTCTTCTATCTCTACGCCAAGGAGCTCTCCTATGCGCTCTGCTGCAAATTCGGTGTTTCCAAGACTTGATCCATAAATAACTTTTATTGTCATGATTATCTCCTTTTTGGGATGATACTCATAATGTAGGGCTTTAGGGCTTTTCTCGCAATATCTTTTGTGTAAATATAAAGCTATGTTTGATTCAAAGAATTGGCAACCTACAGAAGTTGCTACGGTTTGCTACCTTATCAAAGGCGACGAAGTTCTCCTTATAGAAAAACAACGAGGCATGGGTACCGGTCTTGTCGTAGGACCTGGTGGTCGCGTAGAAAAAGGTGAAAGCATCGAAGAAGGTGCTAAGCGCGAGTGTATGGAAGAAGTTAAGATAGATGTTCACTCTTTTGAATATGGAGGCATCATCCGCTTTACCTTTAGCTCGGGCTATAAGCTAGAAGGACATGTCTATGTTTCGAGAGATTTTTCCGGCGAGCCACAAATAACTGATGAGGCTATCCCCTTCTGGGCACCACTCAACGATCTGCCTTTCGACAAGATGTGGGCAGATGATATACTCTGGCTCTCCGAGGTGCTCGAAGGTCAAGTAGTAGATGCTTATTTTGAATTTGACGACGAAAAAATGCTCCATCACGAAGTGACGCTCCGTCCGAGAAGCTAAGTATAGATAGTACGTGACTTGGCACTCAAAAACAGCTGACTAAAATATATGTCAACAACGTGTCAATAGATAATTGAATTTTAATAGGTATTTTTACCTATATTTCATACTATTATGTTAAGCAATAAAAGATAAAGCTACTAAGCGTATGTTTTATATATACTTAGTAGCTTTTTTCTGTAATTTTGCACAAAGGCATTAAAGATTATCTAATTGTGAACAGCGTGTTAAAACTGTTCATAACTTGTTCATAACTCAGTCTTTTGCCAATTCTATGCGTTCAATTTTGGCACCCAAAGACTTGAGTTTTTGGTAGACATCTTCATATCCACGCTCTATTTGATAGATACCACGTATGGTACTCGAGCCATTAGCACACAGCGCTGCGATAATCTGAGCCATACCGGCTCGTACATCTGGCGATGAAAGCTCACGACCACGCAAATCTGCTGGACCCGAAATCATTGCACGATGGGGATCACACAATACAATGCGAGCTCCCATTGCTACGAGGTCATCGGTAAAGTAAAGTCTCGATTCATACATCTTCTCGTGGATGAGAACGACCCCTTGGGTCTGCGTTGCCACCACCACCAAAATACTCGTAAGATCGGTTGGGAAAGCTGGCCAAGGACCATCGGAAATCTTGGGTATCATCCCTCCGAGGTCTTCCTTTACCTTGAGGCGCTTAGGCTTCTCATAAAAGACTGCGTTGTCGCGCTCCTCCCAAACGATGCCCAACTTCCCAAAAGCGGTCTTGAGCGGACGCAAATCTGCTGGACGCACGCCCTTTATCTCGATGGAACCACCGGTGGCAGCGATAAGCCCGATATAGGATCCTATCTCCATAAAATCTGGCCCTATCGTAAAATCGGCACCGCCCAGCTCTTTTACTCCCTCGATGTGAAGAAGATTAGACGCGATACCAGAAATCTTGGCACCCATCGCAACGAGCATATTGCACAAATCTTCGACGTGGGGCTCAGACGCAGCATTGCGAATAATAGTCGTACCCTCAGCGAGCACAGCTGCCATAATGGCGTTCTCGGTAGCGGTTACGGATGCCTCATCGAGGAAAATCTCTGTTCCGACGAGCTTGGTCGCATGCATTTCGAGGCGCTCATCCTTAATAGAACAACGAGCTCCAAGGGTCTGCAAGGCAATAAAATGAGAATCTAATCGCCTCTTTCCAATAATATCACCACCGGGAGGAACGATACTCAGGCTCTTGTTGCGAGCGAGTATAGGTCCTGCAAGCAAGATAGAACCTCGCAACTTCGTCGCAAAATCCTGTGGAATATTTCCATAGAGACTTGGTGTCTCCAACTTATAGCTATTTGCATCGAGCTTGGTTACCGAGGTACCAAGGCAGCCGAGTATGTAGAGTAGCACACGTACATCTTCTATATCTGGTACATTTCGCAAAATAACGGGCTCACTCGTCAGGAGCGTTGCTGCCAAACATGGCAAAGCTGCGTTCTTGTTTCCACTTGCCCAAATAGTACCAGAAAGCGGTTTGCCACCCTCTATTCTGTATATAGCAGGCTTAGATTCTTGCATATGATATATCCTTGTGTTTATTGTAACTGGCTCTTAATCCAATCAGTGATACCGGCAAATCGCACAAACATTGCTTGGTTTACGCGATCTTCAAGTCCCAAAAATCTGAATACAGCAGTTCCCGGTCTCACAATCTGGCAAAGCTCGTAGATAAGTACGCCATCATCAAACTTTTCACACACGACCTTTACTTGAAGGTTTCTACTTTTTGCGAAGGTAAAAATGGAGATTTTTACTGGCAGTGGGTTACTCATATCTACATCGATGCGTCCCTCTTGCACCATTGCCTTGACCTCGAGCACTTGCTCACCGAGCTTGTCCATATCGATGATGATAAATTCTCTTCCACGCTTAGGAAGCTGCGAGAACTGCAAATCGGACAAAATCTTTTTGTTTCGAGGATTTTTTATGCGACCAGCTTTGAAAAAGAGCGGTTTTCTCTGCTTGCTCTTGCTACTTATGTAGCTAGCATTGGTCATCTTCTTCGTTTCCAAAAAAGAATTGAGCATCCAAAGCGTCGTGCGTTCTCCGCCATCAGCACTCAAACTCCCCTTCTCAAAAGGAACGAAGGCAAGAAACTCCATATGAATATCCTTCTCCTCGTCAGTAATCTTTCGAGCAATATATCCACTGTTCTTAGGAAGATAAAGAGAATCCGAGTTAAAGGTTCTTCCAAGCATCTTCCCATTTTTGAGTTGCTTGATGGTAGAGGCGTCATACCATCCCTTTGCATACTCATCAAAAGTCTGAGCACTCAAGGGGAGTGCGAGCAAGGCCAGTCCGAGAACCAAACATGCTCGCAGCGTTCTATATTTTTTAGAGCTATACTTCTTCATATACTGCTATTATATCCGCAATACGATTTTCTTTATAGGCTCAAAAGCCTCATATTGCTTATATTTATGAGCCTATATGTCTCAAGCTCTCTTAGAGAAGATCCTTAAAGAAAGGAACCAAATCGAGCTTTTCCCAGCTAAGCCCCTCTTTCCCCATATGTCCATAGTTGGTTGTCTGGCTATAAATAGGCTTGAGCAAATCGAGGGTCGCAATCATTGCTTCTGGTCTAAAATCGATGTCCTTGCGTATGCGCGCCAATATCGCATTTTCATCAACCTTATTGGTACCAAAACAATCGATAAAAATAGAAAGAGGCTGAGCATAGCCTATGGCATAGGCAACACCTATCTCACATCTATCTGCAAGTCCAGCAGCTACGATATTCTTAGCCACATAGCGTGCCATATAGGCTGCAGTTCTATCTACCTTGCTTGGATCCTTTCCGCTAAAGGCACCACCACCATGTCGTCCCATACCACCATAGGTATCGACGATAATCTTGCGACCGGTCAAACCACTGTCACCTTGTGGTCCTCCAATGACAAAAGATCCCGTAGGATTGATAAAGAACTCAGTCTTATCGTGGATAAGACCACTTGCCTCAAACACGGGCAAAATAACATGCTTCTTGATATCTTCGTTGATCTGATCATAGCTTATCCCTGGATTGTGCTGCTGAGAAAATACAACGACATCGGTAGCCTTGGGCTCCCACCCCTCATAACGGAGCGTAACCTGAGCCTTAGCGTCTGGTCTCATCCAACTCAGCTCGCCACTCTTTCGTACCTCTGCGGCACGCTTAGTGAGCTGATGAGCATAATAAATAGCACTTGGCATATAGGCATCGGTTTCGTTACATGCGTAACCGAACATAAGTCCCTGATCTCCAGCGCCTTGCTCTTGAAAGAGCCCAGTACCCTTGGTAACTCCCTGAGAGATATCTGCAGACTGATTGTGAATAAGAGGTACGACCGCCATAGAATTGCAATCAAAGCCATATTCTGGCTTATCATAGCCTATCTCTTGTACGACATTTCTTACGATGCTATCTATATCGACATAAGTCTCGGTGGTGATTTCTCCCCCCACTACGACGATTCCGGTAGTTGCAAAAGACTCACATGCTACGCGAGAAGCAGGATCATCTCTCAAACAAGCATCCAAAATGCTATCGGAAATGGCGTCGCAAACCTTATCGGGATGTCCTTCACTTACAGATTCAGAAGAAAATGTCCATGTTGTATTATTAGCTTTCACCTCGTACTCCTTTAGGTATAGATAACTCGTATTTTGATGGTGTAGCTATCTATGGTAGGAACCTTTGCCCTAAGATACTCTATAATGCTTTCTTTATCAAATTCAATAAGCGTCTTATGAGCAGGATGTGCTACATCTATATAAATAGTTTTTCCCACTACGAGAGTGTCTGTAATAAGTTTTCTCGTTTCTTCACTACAT
>PDWI01009196.1_pt1 | contig 11418 bp, 6 predicted proteins | sample 1430891 | NCBI WGS metagenome assembly PDWI01 (sample SAMN01162508, study PRJNA174530) | Oral metagenome, whole genome shotgun sequencing project. | biome: Marine environment; feature: Marine mammal; material: Swab sample of the gingival sulcus; isolation source: swab sample of gingival sulcus... | reverse complement strand
AAACAGTGGAATTTATCATTATTATGAAGGAAGGTAATAACATTGAAACTAATAGCTAGATTTTTAACCAGAAAGCCTAAACTCGTCATTTTGGTCGCCGTACTGCTGCTGATACCGAGTATTATCGGCGCACTATTAACCGGCGTCAACTACGACGTGTTATCTTATTTGCCGGACGATCAAGAATCGGTTATCGGCGAAACCATATTAGAAGAACACTTTAAAAGTGCCGCCACGACTTTTTTAATGCTGGACGACGTACCGGACTATAAAGTGGAACAAATAAAGGATAAAATTCGCGAAGTACCCACCGTCCATAAAGTTACGTCAGTGCGCGACTTAATTGGACTGGGCGTGCCAAAGGACTTTTTACCGGAAGATTTAAAGGAACAGTTCTATTCCGAAAAGGGTCAATTGGTGATGATTCGCTACGAGGAAAAAGCCGCTTCCGAAAAGACGATGGAAGCCATCGACAGCATCAATGAAATCATGGAGGGCGAAGCCTATATCAACGGCCTACCCGTATTCTTAAAGGACGTTAAGGCGCTCGTTTTAAAAGAAATGCCCAAATACGTCGGCTTAGCCGCACTATTTTCACTACTGGTATTATTTCTCTGCGTCGAATCGTGGGTATTGCCAATCGTCTTTATGCTGACTATTGGCTTCGGTATCATTTATAATTTTGGCACCAATGTCTTTAAAGGTGAAATCTCTTATATCACGCAGGCCATCGCGGCGATTTTACAATTGGCCGTCACAATGGACTACGCCATCTTTATATTGCACCGCTATGAAGAGGAAAAAATCAATTTTGAGGATCGCCGCGACGCCATGGCCAAGGCCATCGTACAGGGCTTTAAATCGATTTCGGGCAGTTCCCTGACGACAATTGCCGGCTTCGGTGCCCTCTGCTTTATGAATTTTTCAATCGGCATGGATCTCGGCATCGTCATGATGAAGGGCGTGGCACTGGGCGTATTGACTTGCGTCACAGTTTTACCCGCACTTATTCTAGTGTTTGACGACGCCATTCACAAGTATACGCACCGCGCAATTATACCGACTTTTGACAAGTTAACCGACATTATCTTAAAGCACAAAAAGACGGCCGTTTTAATTTTCTTATTATTGTTTTTACCGGCGCTCTATTGGCAGGCGAACACGGAAATTTACTACAACATCAACCAATCGCTACCGTCGACAATTCAGGCCAACATCGGTCTCGAAAAATTAAAAGCCGACTTCGGCATGGAAACGACCCATATCGCAATATTAAAGAGCGACATCCAAGCCAAGACGATGAAAAAACTGATCGACGACATCGACGCACTGCCGGCAGTTAAAAATGTCACCGGCGTCGAAAAAATTATCGGCGCCGGCGTGCCAAACGACTTTATACCGGAATCGATTCACGACATCTTTAAAAAGGATGGACTGCAGACCTTGATGATCACCTCGCAGTTGCCGGTTGCCACAGATGACGTCAACAGACAAGTCGAACAAATTGACGAATTGATCAAGGTCGTCGACAAAGACGCCAAGATCACCGGCGAAGCGGCACTGACCAAGGATTTGACCAAAATTGTCAACCGCGACATCAAAGTAACGACAATCGTTTCGGTATTTGCCATCTTTGTAATTATCGCTTTGGTCTTTAGGTCGTTAATTATGCCGCTACTACTCGTTTCCTGTATTGAGCTGGCCATCTTTATCAACATGGGCATTCCCTTCTTGCAGGGCGAAGCCGTCCCCTTTGTCACGCCAATTATCATCGGCGCCATTCAGTTGGGAGCTACGGTCGACTATTCAATACTAATGAGTACGCGCTATCAAGAAGAGCTGCTGTCGGGCAAGCCAAAAGGTGAAGCGATTCGCCTGGCGACGAAGACTTCGGCAAAGTCGATCATCACCAGTATGTTGGTATTTATCGCCGCCAATCTGGGCGTCGTCTGGATATCGTCAATCGACATCATCAAGGGACTGTGCTCGATGCTGGCCAGAGGCGCCTTTATCTCGGGAATGATTATACTGTTTATGTTGCCGCCAATACTACTATTGATGACGCGCTTTATCGATAAGAGCGCCAAGCTAAAGTTGCCGCTGCGCAAGAAAACTGCTTAATGCAACTAAAACCATAGTAACTGTTCAGTTGAAATGTGTAACGCTTTGTCATCTCGATGTTACCGGAATTATCCGGACGCGAACTTGTGAGCGGTGTTTACGAAGTAAACATATACATAAACGCCAGTGAAGTGGAGAGATCTCGAATTTAAAAACCGAGATTTCTCGATTCCGCACTTCGTGCTACACTCGAAATGACAACTTGACTGAACAGTTACAAACCATAATTTATAAACGACAAACAGAAAATGAGGTGTTTAAAATGAAATTAGCTTTAAAAAGACTCCTAATCACTACGATTATCGCCACGCTTATCTTCGCTGGCACCGCCTATGGCGACAGCACAACCCCGTCTAAACTAGACGTCGAAAAACAAGAAACCGTCTACGTCAACTTAAATCCAAACGGCTCGACGCGTCAAATTATCGCTTCTAACTGGTTAAAAAACAGTCGCGGCATCGCAGCACTCGACGACGAGACGATTTTGGAAAACATCACGCCGGTTTCCAGCGCGCTATTAATATCCAATGAACAGGGTAAATTGACCTGGCAATCAGACGATCAAGACGTCTACTACCAAAGTGAAGTCGACAAGGCGCTTCCCATCGACGTCACAATTGACTACACGTTAGATGGCAAGCCAATCGAGCCAGAGGACTTGGCCGGCAAAAGCGGTCACGTCACCATTCGCGTCGCCTTTACCAATAAGAGCGTGCAAAGTTTTATGATTAACGGCAGTCAATCGAACTTGGCAACGCCCTTTACGACAGTGACAGCGGTGCCGCTGCCGAACGATATTTTTTCCAATGTCACCGTAGACAACGGTCAAATATTTTCCGATGGCAACAATCAAATGGTCATCTTAATCGGCTTCCCAGCACTCAACGAAAGCCTGGAGTTGAAGAGCCTAGACATCGACGAATTAATGGACATAGATTTTCCAGACGAATTCTTAATCGAAGCGGACGCCGAAGAATTCGACTTGGCGACAATCGCCATCGCCGCTTCGCCGGAATTACCCGATATGATTAAAGACCTCAAAAACGATCGCGATATGGACGAAGACATCGCCGACGTCGACGCATTGCTCGAAGCCAAGCACACCATCGAAGAAGTCGATCCAGAAGACAGCATCAAAAATTTAATCGACGATCCAGAGCAGACTGAAAACGCCCGTTCACTGGTCGACGACCTATTTGAATTCTACGATTTAGATACGGCCATTATCGAAGAGATGCCAGAGTACGTCACCGACGCCAACATCGCACTTTACGACCGCATTAAAGAGCACTTGGAGACATACCACTTAGAAGCGGTACTGGACAACCCGATTATCAAATACATTCCGGATCGCATGGACAGCGCACATATCGAATTGTTTAGAAAATTACTCGGTCGCTACGACGAATTACAAGAGCTAGACGTCGATCGCTTCAATAAAGTCGACGACGTACTGGACGACCGCTTTGAACTGCGCGAATTCTTCGACTCGGCAAAGGCATTGATGGACGACGTCAACGACCATAGGAAACAACTGGCTCATCTCGACGTGCTGATCGACCACCGCGAAGACATTGTCATGCTGTTGACCCAAATTCAATCCGACGCCATGACGACGGAACTCAATCAAGAAGACATCGCCTTTATGTTAAATGCCTTGGCCGAAAAAAAATCGCGCGAAGCGCTTGAAAAATACTCTGGCTTAATACCGCAAGACGGCAAATTAAACCCGCAATCACAAGCTATTTTAAAGGGTATGGTCGATCAAAAAATTGCCGCTGGCGACATCGCCGCTACTTCCGGCGCGGCGATTAAAATGATAATCGACGGCGGACAATTGCCACCGCAAGTACAAGCCCAGTTTATGATGATGATTAAAGCCGACGTCAATCGCCAAGTCGACGCATCCATTGATGCCGCAGAAGACAAACTGGCATCGTTCTACGGCGAATACAGCACAATCGTCCACGACTTAGAAGAAGATCTCGGCGACGACTATCGCCAGGACCTCAAAAAAGCCTTCGACTACATGGAAGAATTGAAGAAAAAAGCCGACGATTTGCGAGACGACGAAGAGCGCCTGCACGACAAAATCATGAACGCAAAAGACCTGATGGATAACGAAGAAGACGTCAGCTACTTTATCGAATGGAAAGAAAAACTGCTCGATATGAAAGACGACATGGACGCCAACGAAGAAAACGTCGCCATCGCCAAAGATTTACTGGCGCAATACGACATTCCGGAAATCAAAGAATTTTACGATAACATCAGCATCTTGCGCGACGATATGGAAGAGGCTAGGCCGATTTTAAAATCGTTCAAAGAGACAATGGAAGAGCCGGCAAACGACCGCGCACTACACGACATGCCGCGCACCTTAGACAGTTTAATCGACCTGCGCCGCAATATCTTGAATAACAGAGAGTTGGCCGACACATTAAAGCTGAGCCTAAGTGACGACGTCGTCGAATCTGCCCGCAATGTCTTAGATATTATCGACCGCAAAGACGAAGATGATAAACTGGAAGACATGCGCGAGAAGCTCGTCAACATGCGCGATCTCAACGACAAAAATGAAATTATCAAGCAGCTTTCCGAAGACTATAACAGTTTTACCGGCAAGCGCGCCGACACCAATTCGACAGTGCGCTTTGTCTTCAAGACGGATCCAATCGAAAAACCGGAAGAAGTTAAGGAGTACAAGCCGGTTGAAAAGAAAGCGCCTTCGTTCTTAGAGTGGATTACCGGGTTCTTTCACAGAGACTAAAAAGCTAACCAAAACGTGACTATTCAGTTTGAAAAGCATAGTATGGTGTCATCTCGACCGGAACGCTAGTGAAGTGGAGAGGTCTCGCTTTTAAAACCCGAGATTTCTCGCTCGAAATAACAGTCTTGACTGAACAATTACACGAAAACAATTCAATTAAAAAAACCGGTTCACAGAAGTGAGTCGGTTTTTTGATTGCAACTGACAATTGCTTAGCACATAATTAACGATAAAAATAATCGCCTTCGATTTCCTTGTAAAAGTCCTCTTGAGGCTTCCACCTAAAGGGCTTAAGATTAAAGTATAGGCAGTCTTCTATGACGTTTTCACCGCTCAACGCGCGCACCGCGGCAGCGTAGGATGCCTCGTCCGGCGTAAACGTGTCAAAGTAGCTGTAGTAGGCCGGCGGGAATTGTCCCTTGGCCTTGATGACGTCGTAAACCGAATTGGGAAAATTTGCGCTATTGACGCGATTCATCACGACGCCGGCCACCGCCAATTTTTTATAAAGGCTATCGCCGCCCGCCTCGATGTCGATAATGCGTGCCAACCAAAGCAATTGATCGCCAGCTTCTGCCGATAAGAGCTTGACATCATCGGTGACCGCAATCGCTTCGTCTTTTATCGTATAGGTATTATACTTTTCTGAATAACTAACTTCGGCGCCAAAGAACTCGCTAAAATAAACCAACGGCAAATAAATTTTGCCCTCTCTATCGAGTGCGCGCACCGCCGTATCGATGCCTATGTAGGTATCGTCGCGATACATCTTGGCGCGGTGATTGTATACGATTAAGCGGTTATTTAACTTTACAAAGTGCAGCTTCTTGGCATTCTCTTCGCGCGTGACAACTACCCTTAAGGCCGCGGCAAGTTGCTCTGCCGGAACGTATTGAACACCGTCTGCAAATATAAAATTGTCCAGATCGATATATGTGTCATTCACCTTGACGAGAATCGGAAAATCATAATCGTAATCATTGGCATAGGACAATTGCAAGAGCAAAATCAATAACAAAAATAAAGAAAACAGTCGTTTTTTCATAAATACTCTCCTGTGCTATTAAATAATAAAACTTGTATCATTTTATCACATAATAAGTAAAGTACAAAATAAACGACTGCTCTGTAATATAATATTAATTTTAATTGGACTTATACATAATGCGTTTTATTCTCTATATCGACTAGCTGCTCGTCGATACGATAGCGTTCAGCATTGCGTTCTTTAAAGAAATTGAGGGCAACTTGCGGAAACAGCGCATAGCTGAGCACATCCTCTTCGCTCTCTAAATACTCGCCTATTTCGCGTTTTAATTTTTCAAAACGCGGCGCTAAATCGTCAGCCGGACGATGCGCTATCGGCTTTTCCGAACCGATTATTTTGGCAATCATAGCGGGGGCAATCGGCGCCGGCGACTTGCCGTACTTGCCGCGCACGTATTCCTTGACCTCGCTGGGAATCATCTTGTATCGCTCAGCCAACAAGACATTGAATAGGGCCTGCGTCCCGACCATCTGACTCATCGGCGTAACCAGTGGTGGATACCCCAAATCGGCACGTACTCTTGGCACTTCACGCAGCACTTCTTCGTACCTATCCAATGCATTTTGCGCCTTAAGTTGCGCGATTAAATTCGATAGCATACCACCCGGTACCTGGTAAACCAAAGCGTGGCTGTCGACGCTGAGCACTTTGGGATTGAGCTGCCCCGCCGCCATATATTTATCGCGCAGCGCACTAAAGTGATCGGTAATCGGACTGAGCGACTCCAATTTAATATCGGTTTGATAAGGCGTGTTTTGCAATGTGGCGACCAGCGATTCCGTCGCCGGCTGCGACGTGCCCGACGACAGGGGCGAAATTGCCGTATCGACGATGTCGACGCCGGCCTCAATGGCGCGCAAGTAAGCCATGCTGGCCAGTGCACCCGTCTCGTGAGAATGCAATTCGAGCGGCAAATCGACGGCGCGCTTAATGCGGCGCACCAATTCTTCACCGACATAGGGTAGCAATATGCCGGACATATCTTTAATGCATATCGAATCGGCACCGAGTGCTGCATAGGTCTTGGCCAATTCGACAAATGCGTCTATCGTGTGCACTGGACTGGTCGTATAGGCGATTGCCGCCTGGGCATGCGCGCCCTCACGCTTGGCAATTTTAATGGCCAGTTCAAGATTGCGCGGATCGTTTAGGCCGTCGAAGATGCGCACGATGTCGATGCCGTTGGCCACTGATTTGGCGACAAAGCGCTCGACGATGTCGTCCGGGTAATTGTGATAACCCAATAAATTTTGACCGCGCAATAGCATTTGCAACTTGGTGTTTTTAACGTGTTTTCTAATCGTGCGCAAGCGCTGCCAAGGATCTTCATTTAAATACCTGAGGCAGGCGTCAAATGTCGCGCCGCCCCACATCTCAAGTGCATAGTAACCGACTTGGTCCATAGTCTCTAAGATCGGCAACATTTCTTCCGTTCGCATGCGCGTCGCGATTAAAGATTGATGTGCATCGCGCAGGGCGGTCTCCGTTATCTTTACCGGCTTCATCGTTCCTCCAATTTCACTTTTAACTTTCTGTCATGTCGAGCATCGTCGAGACATCTCGATCTTGTCATGTCGAGCATCTCGGTTTTTACCGCAATTGGAACGCTCCTTGTGCTGATGTCGTTCCGCATTATTTGGGTTCACTAGGACAACAACACGCAATTGTTTTTTATTGCGTGGCGTCGCAAGTTGTTTTTTTATTCCCTTGCTTTTTTTAATGAGAATAAAAAAACAATGAAAGACTAGTCGTTGTGAATTATGCGATGTTTGTTGTATAGCGCACTGGCGTCGCTGACAATTGCTAACGCTGTCATGTCGATGTTACCGGAAAAATATCCGGACGCGACCTTGGGAGCGGTGTTTACGAAGTAAACATAATTACATGAAGCGCGTAGCGCGGAGTGGAGAAATCTCGCTTTTAACTTTGCTCTCCACTTTCCTTAACTCAATTAAACAACTATGGCGCCAAAAAGTAAACCATAAAAAAAGAATTGCTTTATTAATATACCAAACGGCTTTTTTCTTTATTATAATAAAGCAATTCATTTTAATGTTTTATTTAATTAAGTATAGCGGTTTTATAACCGAAATATAATAGATTAGAGTGATTTATACTCGCTGACCACGTGCTCGGCTGTAAAACCGAATATTTTAAACAACTCGCCACCCGGTGCAGACTCGCCAAAGCGATCCATGCCGATGACTTTACCGGCGTCAGTTGCATAGTAGCGCCACGGCAGTGTAATGCCGGCCTCCATCACGATGCGCTTTCTGACAGCGCTCGGCAAAACCGATTCGATGTAGGCCTTATCTTGGCTTTCGAATTTTTCAAGCGACGGCATGCTGACCACGCTTACGTCGATGCCGTCCAGGGACAACAGGCGCTGCGCTTCGACCAAGACGTGAACTTCGCTGCCCGTGCCAATTAAGATACCTTCCGGTCTTTCGCCCTTTTGCGGACTGACGACATAGCCGCCCTTGGCAGCGTTCGGATTGACGCCGGCTAAGTTCGGCAGCGTTTGCCTAGATAGAATGATAACCGAAGGTCCATCTGTTTTCTTGAGCGCCTCCAACCACGCGTAGCCAGTTTCGTTGGCGTCGGCCGGACGATATACCGTTACGCCCGGTATGCTTCTCAGCATAAAGAAGTGTTCGATCGGCTGGTGCGTCGGCCCGTCTTCGCCCACGCCGATGCTGTCGTGTGTAAACACGTAGATGACCGGCAACTTCATCAATGCCGATAAGCGCACCGCCGGCTTTAAGTAATCGGAAAAGACCAAGAAAGTCGCACCGTAGGGACGAACGCCACCGTGCAATGCCATGCCGTTTAGTATTGCCGCCATGGCGTGTTCGCGCACGCCGAAAAAGACGTTGTTGCCATCTCGATTATCAGCTGTAAAATCGCCCAATCCCTTCAAATAAGTCTTAGTAGATCCGTTTAAGTCAGCTGAACCGCCCATCAAGTTGGGCACCAAATCGCTAATCGCGTTCATAAAGACGCCACCGGCTGCACGCGTCGCCTGATCGGCTTTTAGACCATCCCAAATATCGGCGCGACAAAATGCCGCTTCGTCGATTTCATTGCCGTGCCAATTTAACCACATTTGATACTTTTCGGGATATTTTTCGCGGTATTCGCTAAGCTGTTGTTCCCAGTTAAAGCGCTGTAACTCGCGTTCGTCTATAATGGTCTTCATGGCGTCGTATACTTCTTGCTCGACGTGGAAGTCCTTTTCTGGATCGAGGCCATAGGCGAGCTTTGTCAACTTAATTTCTTCTTCGCCGAGCGGCGCGCCGTGTGCTGCAGACGAGCCGCTCTTATTGGGACTGCCGTAGCCAATCACCGTCTTGACGACGATTAAGCTCGGTTGATCGACGTTTTGTTTAGCCGTCGCAATCGCCTGATCAATTGCCGCAGTATCGTTGCCATCGGCCACATTGAGCACTTGCCAGCCATAAGCGCGATAGCGCGCTTCGACATTTTCAGTGAAAGTGATGTCAGTCGAACCGTCAATCGTAATGTCGTTATCGTCGTACAATACAATTAATTTGCCGAGCTTGAGATGTCCGGCGAGCGAAGAGGCCTCTGAGGTAATGCCCTCCATCAAGCAGCCGTCGCCGGCCAACGCATAAGTATAGTGATCGACGATTGCAAAGTCGTCAGTGTTAAATTTAGCAGCTAAACGCGCTTCGGCAATCGCCATGCCAACGGCCATAGAAAGCCCTTGTCCAAGCGGTCCAGTCGTCGACTCTACGCCCGGCGTCACGCCGTACTCGGGGTGCCCCGGCGTAATCGATTCATACTGCCTAAAGTTTTTAATGTCTTCAATAGAGACATCGTAACCAAATAAATGCAGTAGCGCGTAGTAGAGCATCGAACCGTGACCAGCAGATAATATAAAGCGATCGCGATCTTTCCAATTTGGCTCCAAAGCACTGCTCTTCAAGTGTTTCGCCCACAGTGTATAAGCCATTGGCGCCGCCCCCATCGGTAGACCGGGATGACCGGAATTTGCCTTTTGAATGGCATCGATACTCAATGCGCGAATAGTGTTAATCATTTTCTCTTGTGGAATCATCTTTCCCTCCATTTATACATAACTTTATAACTCAAGTCGAGTTTACCGTTTCTACCAACCAGCGGGAGTCCAGAAATCACGGGTTTTAAAAGCGAGATCTCTCCACTTCGCAACCTCGTTGCTTCGGTCGAGATGACAAAACCCCATCTGTCATTTCGAGCGACCAGCGGGAGTCCAGAAATCTCGGGTTTTAAAAGCGAGGCAACGCAATGACATGCCCTTCAACTATTCCAGATTACGCTAAAATCGACAGCGCCCGCTCGAAATCGTCCGGTAGCGGCGCAACTATCGTCACCGCACCGGCGCGCGGCGTCTTTATGTGCAGTTCAGCCGCGTGTAGGGCCTGCCGCTTTATCGCCACGCGCTCAAACGAGCCATATAGATCGTCGCCCACGATGGGATGCCCAATATGACTCATATGCACGCGAATCTGATGCGTGCGACCAGTTTTAATCTGCACTTTTAACAGCGCACAATTTGACAGTTGTCTCATTACGCGATAATGCGTTAAAGCCGCCTTGCCGTCTGCTCTAACCGTCCGCTTAATATTACTGCCATCGGCGAGTCCAATGGCGCCATCGACCGTTCCCACACCTTTATTAAACTTGCCGTGAACCAGCGCCATGTAATACTTTTTGACGGCGCCGCCGATAAATTCTTGTGAGACGACATTTTGAGCGTGCGGATTTTTAGCAAATAAGATAATGCCCGTCGTATCGCGATCTAGGCGATTGATTAAGCGCGGCTTATAATCTTCTCCCTTTTGCAGGGCGTAATAGCGCAGTGCATTTGATAAAGTGTGATTGGGTACGCCCAGCGTCGGATGCGCAACCACTCCAAATTGTTTATTTACAGCCACAATATCACAGTCTTCGTAGACGATGTCGAGCGGCATCGCTTCGGGGTGTATGCCATGTGGCTTTTCCGGCATATTGACCACTATGACATCTGCTGGACGCGCCTTGGCATTTAGTGAAATGAAGTGACCATTTACCAAAATTGCCCGCTGCGGCTTAAGTTGCCGATAGAGGCGCGACGAAATGCCGACATCTTCAAATAGTACTTGTCGAATCGTCTTGCCAGCATGCGCCACTTTGTAGATTAATTGATTATAGGTTCCCGTTACCATCCATACTCCATTTACTTACATACGGCTATATTATAACACAACGACACTGGATTAAACAAAAAAATCTCAAAACGAATTTGAGATTTCAGATTTTTATATTTTTCGTAACTACACTGCAAATCTTAAAGCCAAATTAGCCTGCGTTGCCTGTTCGTTGAGCACGATAAATTTATCAAAATTACTGGAACAGAATTCATAAAGTTGCCTTATGTCAGTTTCGCCAGTGCCAAAATCGAGTACGTCGACATCGACTTCGCACCATCCCATGC
>PDWI01009195.1_pt1 | contig 11418 bp, 10 predicted proteins | sample 1430891 | NCBI WGS metagenome assembly PDWI01 (sample SAMN01162508, study PRJNA174530) | Oral metagenome, whole genome shotgun sequencing project. | biome: Marine environment; feature: Marine mammal; material: Swab sample of the gingival sulcus; isolation source: swab sample of gingival sulcus... | reverse complement strand
TTTTCTTGGACATTTCGTTGTTTGCAAGATAAAAATAGTGAAAGTATAATTGTGACAATAATTTTAATTCTCATTTTTCATCATATTGGTGCTAACGGTGCGGTGTATGAGCAGTAGCGGAGTAAAAAGCTATAAACTTCAAGCCTACCACAGCACTTAGCCAAACCTTGTTTTTAGTTGCTAAGTTAATCATAAAAAAGCAATCTAAAATAAGGTTTGGCGGTAAAAAATGTACTAACTCCTAAATACGCCAATAACCCGCTATTGCTTATACACAATGTTATGGGCAGGGAAATATTATATTTTATATACTTCCAAATAATATTATTTTTTTCTCTAATAGATTAACTATGCTATTTAAAATAAAAGCTAAAAATATTAATAATATCACAGAAGCTAAAACTAATGGAATATCATATAAACCACTTGCTTTGAGTATTCTATATCCCAATCCATTTTCTGCTGAAATAAATTCTCCAATAAATGCTCCCAAAATAGCATAATAGATGTTTAATTTTAAAGAATTTAAAACCCAAAGTAACGATGAGGGAATGATTAACTTTGTGAAAATTTGTTTTTTTGTAGCTCCAAAACTTTTAAATAAATTAACTTGTTCTTTGTCTACATTTTTTGCTCCTTCATAAGATTGTGTTATTGCAACTAAAATTGTTGATAATATCACCATCATTATTTTGGCATACAAACCTGTTCCGAACCAAATAATCATCATTGGAGCTATTGCAAAAATAGGAATAGCTCCCAATGCGACAACGTATGGTTTACTAATTTCTGCAATTGTTTTTGAAAACCATAATGATAGACCGATAGCAGAACCTAAAATATTACCTACTATAAATCCAATAACTATTTCAAAGAAAGTTATCAAAAAATCTTTTATTAATATTCCGTTTTTTATATTCTCAACTAGAGAAATAAAAACTGTTGTTGGTGAAGCGAATAAAAATCTATTACTATCATTTATTGAAGCAAAAAATTCCCACAATATTAAAAATATTATAAGAGGGACAGTTGTTAATATTAGTCTTTTTATATTCATTTTTTATTATTTATAAGTCTTAAATCTTCCCATATTTCTGAAAAGTAATTAGAAAAAATCGGATTTTTACGTAATTCAACAGGATCCCGTTCTTTATCTCCAATAGAAATGTTTATTTCTTTGTAAATTCCCTTTGGTTTATTATTTAGTATTATTATTTTGTTACTCATATTAATTGCTTCCTCAAGATCGTGTGTCACAATCAATACTGTTTTTCTTTTTTGTTTGAAATATGTAAACAACCAATGATATAGACGTATTTTGCTTTGAAAATCAATAGAAGCAAAAGGTTCATCTAGTAAAATTAGATCGGAGTCTGATAATATTGTCCTAATCAAAGCCACTTTTTGGCGTTCTCCCCCAGATAAAGTAGAAGGGAAAGAGTTAATTTTATCTTTAATCCCAAGTTGCTTAAATAAAAATGTTGTATCCTTTATAATTTTACTTGAAATTTTATTTTGTAATTCAACTCCTAATAAAGCATTATCAAAAGATGTACGCCAAGGGATTAATAAATCTTTTTGAAACATATACGAAACGGTATATTCTTTTTCTGATTTTAAACTTCCACTAAAAGAGCTATCTATATTCGCAATAATATTTAGTAATGTAGATTTGCCACACCCATTGGGACCTATAATTGAGATAATATCACCATCCTCAATTTTAAGATTTAAAGATTCAAAAACTTCCGTTCTCTCTTTATCTTTATTATATTTTTTATCTATATTGATGAGTTCTATTTTCATTAATCTCCATTTATTTCAATTAGCGCATTTGTTGTTCTTCTTTGAGCAAACTTAGCATTTAAATAATATTTTTTAAAGATATTAAAATAATACGCTACTTCTTTATCTTGCAAATTATAAGAGGGGAAATTCTTTTTTAATTGTTTATATTCATTTTCGGAAATTTGCTTGTTAGCAAAGTTATAAAAAACACCTGAACCTCTATTGACTTTACCCGCTCCAGCTCCTTTCATAAGTGTCATTTTTTTTCTTTCATATATATAATTAGGAATATCACTCTTGAAGGCTTCTCGTAAAATAAATTTTGTTGTTTTTTTGTTGTTTATTTGATTTATCTTAAGATTTATTGGTAGTGATAATGCAAATTCCACTAATTCCGTATCTAAAAAAGGAACTCTAACTTCAAGCTTAAACCCCATTGCAGTTCTATCAACTCTTTGAAGTTGTGTTCTATACAAATCTTTCATTAATTTTATTTGATATTCAAGAAAATCACTATCATCAATTTCTAAAAAATCCCCATAACCTGCAAAAATTTCGTCACTTCCCTCTCCACAAATAGCTATCCTATAACCTAATTCACTAGTTGCTTTTGATAACAAATATGATAAAGTTGCTCCTCTCACAGGATTAGGTTCAAATGTTTCAATTCTGTAAATTACTTCAGGAATTATGTCCGTCAACTCTTTTTCAGTAAAATCGATTTGTTTGAATTTAATATTATTTTCTTTACAATACCTAATTGAGTGTATTGTGTCTTCTGCTTCTCTATGGCCTATTATTACAGCTAAAACATTACGATGAAATTTATTGGCTAAATGTAAAATTATAGTGCTATCAATACCACCGCTAAAAAATACGGCTATTGGTAAATTCGTATCTACCCTTTTTTTTACAGCATTTTCTAGTAATTTTTTCACTTTTTTCTTTACTAACTCATATTCTATATTTTCTTTAAAAACAACATTATCTATACCTAAATACCATTTTTGCAGTTTTCCATTTTTGATAAAAAAACCAGGTAATAATTCTTTTAATTCACTACAATTCACTTTCGTTAGAGACTTTAATTCAGAACTAAAATAAAATTTATCATCTATATTTGAATAATATAGTGGTTTTATACCATAAGGATCTCTACCAGCAAGATAAGTCGTCTTATTTTTGTCATATATAACAAAGGCAAACATTCCATCAAGTTTATCGAACAATTGTTCTTGATACTCCTCGTATAAAAATAATATTACCTCTGTATCTGTTTTCGTTCTAAATATATATCCTTTTTTTTCTAAACTCTCTTTTAATTCTTTGTAATTATAAATTTCTCCATTATAGACAATAGCCAAAGATTTATCAGCATTATATATTGGCTGCTTTCCTTCATCTCCGTCTACTATGCCTAATAGAATATTCCCTAAAATAGAATTGCTTATTTCATTAAAAGTTGCTACATATTCGCCTCTACTTTTAATTTCATTCAACATATTAGAGATTTCCTTTTTATCTATTGAATTTATAATTCCAGCTATACCACACATTAGCTATTATTTTATCTATTAAATTTTTTATTTATCCATAAAAGCAGTTTAGATTTTTTCTTATTATCTAAATCAAATACATACTTCTTATTTTTATTATAATTTAAATATCTATGACTTGTCCAATATAGATAAACAATGAGGAAAGTAAATATACCAATAATGAAATAATGAATATAAGAAGGTATTGAGGTTTCAAATTTTATGTGAAAAACTTTTAGATATATTCCAATGATTTCAAGAGCTACAAAAATAGAAGCAAATAAAAGCAAAACACTATCATTTGTTATTGTTCTCCATAGCCAGCCTCTATGCTTTTGTGTTATTGTACGATCTTCTTTTCTCCAATCATTTAATAAAGTAAAATCGTACATTTTTTTTAAGTCAGTATTTTTCTCATCAAAATCCTTACCTGTTCTAATTTTATATATCGTTTTTAAGTCTTCGATATTTTGATTAGTAGAGTTATAGTATAAAAATTTATCACTCCTTTTCCAATCATACAATTGTTGAACAAAAGAATAAATTAAATCATCTATATTTTTTGTTAATTCAATTTCTGTTTTTTGTTTTTTTATTTCCTTCTCACTACATTTCGTGTCGTCTTTCCGCTCTTTAATTTCTTTTGAAATATCGTAAATCAAATTTTCTTCAACCTTAATATCAGAAACTAATAAAGAAATTAAATCTTTAGTACCCCTATAATACTTATTCTTGGAATCAAGTAGCTTCGTTTTAAAATAAACACTTAGATCATTATCATATTTTTTCTTTAATATTTTATCTATGTTGAAGAGATTCTTTTCAATACCATACAAAAAGGCTTTATATTTCCGTGTGTTATTTTTATTTCCAAGATTAGCAAGAATACCTGTAAACATTGCCCCTTTCTTACTTTTTACAAAATCTTTATGTACATCTAATTTTTCAGAAAGTTGCAGAATAGAAACAAAATCGCAACTTAAAGCTATATCGTTTGTATTTTTATCTGAGATAATATAAGATAGTTCCTCTCCATATTGTACCGTTTTAGTATTATTCATTGCTATTTTATTACCAACATAATAACCTGTAGATGGTTCAGGAAAGGCAACTACTTCATTAAAACCTCGTTCTTCTTTACTCAAAGACTTAGAATCATCATCAAAAATCGACATTATATTAACTTTCTTTTTCTCCCCTCCCTCCTGTTTTTTTCCAACAGCAAAAAAAGCGACCTTCTGAATTAATCCTCCAATTACTTTAACATCAAATTTATTTTTAAATTTCGTTTCGATATTAGAATAACAAGGACTATGCTCACGTCCATCAAAGAGGTCGTTAAATCGTTCATAAAAAGCATTTCGCTCTCTAGGTAAGAGAGAATTAATGAAACCTTTAAGAGGCTCTTTTAAAACTCTTTCAAAATCATCTGTGGCGTATAGTTCCATAATAAATGAAGGATCGCAAATACCAATGTCTGCATATCCAAAAAGTAAAGCTAATGTAACAAAACCATCAACTGTTTTAGAAGGTAAACCATCAGTTAAAAAAAACATATCTCCTTCTTGCCCTATGATATTTATATCTAATTTACCATATGGCGTATCTTCAAAGTCTCCACCATATAAAGCAAGATAAAAAGGAGCATACAATATTGTGTCTGTAGCAATTGCTACATTCAAAGTGTTATTCATCTTTTTTTGTTTTTTGTGCCTTTATTGCAAAAGAGTTATCAATAGCTAAATCTGTATTATCTTTTGTCTTTAAATCTCCAACTTGCACTCTTACATCTATTGCTTTATTCCAGCCTTTCAAAGATGTAAAAGCGTGTGGTGGTATTGTATTTTCATTTATCATTCTGTAAACCGCTTTCTTGATTACATTAGGATCTTGTTTTGGAAAAAGAGTTTGAGCAATACGTACTGTTTCATCAATGTTTTGATGAGCAAAAACATTAGCTTCCTCAATAGCATTTACCATTTTCTGAACAGTTTTAGGTTTGGATTCTATAACCTGTTCTATCGTTGTGAGACCTGTAAAACTAAAGTCTCCATAAAATTTGGGCAAAGAATACACTATTTTATAACCTTTACTTTCTGCTATTGAAGCTCCTGGCTCAAGATCCATAACAATATCTGCATTATTGCTTTCTAAAACAGCTATTTGAGCTCCAAAATTTGTTTCCACAACTTTTGTGCCCTTTAAATTATTTTCATCTATTGTATTTTTAACCAATGTATAAGTTGTTGACGGTTTAGGAAACGTTCCTATTTTTAAGCCTTTAAGTTGATTTGCATTTGATATTTCAGATATTTTTGAATCTTTTCGTGCAATTCCCCAAAGAGCAACTCCATTTACTATTGAAGCAACAACTTTTCCCTTTCCTCCTTTCTCTCTTGAAATAGCTGTAAATACAGGGTCTCCTATTCCAAATAGAGCTTCTCCTTTAATCACCGTAGCAAATACTTGATCATCATTTCCAGAAAACTTAATTTTTATATCTAATCCTTGTTCTTTAAAAAAACCTTTTTCTTGAGCCAAATAAAATGGCAAATAAATCAAATATTTCTCTTGTCCCCATTGGGCAACAGTTACCTGTTCATTTTCTTGTTTTTGAGTGTCTTTCTTTGTTTTCTTACCATTACAACCAACAAATAAGATAGTTGTCATTAAAGCTACTACAATTACATTTTTCATTTTTATCTTTTTTTAATTATACAAATTTAACTTTTTTCTATGAGACTATTTTTTTATCCTTGCCCATAACGGTTTAGTGTATGAGCAGTAGCGGAATTAAAAGTCAAAACTTTCATATCAGCACAGCCCTTAGCCAAAACTTATTTTCGGTTGCTAAATTAAACAAAAAAGCAATCTAAAATAAGTTTTGGCGGTGAAAAATGCTACCAACTTTAAAATACGCACAAAAACCGCTATTGCTTATACGCAGTGTTGCCCACAGTTATTTCTTTAATCGCATTCTCGCTCCAACTATTTCTTTAATTTCAATCTGATTACCAAATCGATCTTTCCAACTGTTTTCGGTCATGTCAAATCTAAAATTATGTAGAATTGGAAATTCCAAACAGTTCGTTACTACAGAAATCACATAACTTTCCGAATATTCTTTTAATTTTGAATATTCATTTGGAGAAAATTCAAACGCAACATTTTTTCCAGAAAGACCTTTAACTTCAATTCTTAAAATCTGATTTTCCTTAATTGCTTCTAAATCCCAACCAAGATTGTCATTTTCTTTAGAACAGACATCAAAACCTAAATCTTTAAAGTATTCTAATGTTGTATTAATTGCAATTTGTTCAACTTTCTGTTTTTTCAGAACATCTTGTTGTCTCCCAAAAGAATTACCTGTTATTGCTTTTTCAATTTTTTCATATTTCTCACGAAATTTTATTAATGCCTCGAAATGACTTTTTTTATCTTTATTCTCTATTGAGTCAATTTGGTCTCTCAACGCAATTAATTCATTCAAATTTTTGTCATAAACGCCATTTCCAGTCAAGCCCAAATGCTTGTTTATTGAATTAATTCCACTTACATAACTCTTTGCACTTGATTTTTTTAATGGTTTAGAGTATTTTCCATAATCATATTCATTTTCAAGCCAATAAATAAATTTTTCTATCATAGTGTTAGTTTTAGAACGTTTTTTTATCCTGATTAACACAAAACTAATCGACTTATAATCAGGCATTTAACCCTTGAATTCTCTTCGTTTTTTTGCCCATTTCCTCTATTTTACGTTAGCAAATGTATTCAAGTCTTTACAAGACTATGGGGGATTGTGGGCAACGGTTTAGTGTATGAGCAGTAGCGGATAAAAAACGAAAAATTTAATTTCAGCACTGCACTTAGCCAAACCTTATTTTAATTTTTCAAATTTACACAAAAAATTAGAAATAAGGTTTGGCGGGTTAAAACGCACAATTTTTCGCTTAAACACCTAACTCGCTATTGCTTATACGCAATGTTAGGCATAGTTATTTCTATTCAAATAGGTTGTTACTTTCATCTATTTTTTTTAGGTATTCAAATATACTATCTAAATTAGCTCGCATAGTTGTTCTCTTTTTCTTTAATGGTAAGGCTCCTTTTTCTAATAAAATTTGATTTCCTTTCGCTATTTCAGGATAATCTTTATATACAGGAGCATATAAGGGCTTTTTAGAATTTAGAGTTTTGTATCCAGCGTCAATACTTCCTCCTTTTTCTTTAGCTTCAATCAGTATCATTATATTACTTAAAGCAATTATTGTTGAGTTTCTTTGCATAGCTCTACTTGCTGACCATATTGCGTCTGTTCTAAATTCACTTATTACCAAAATTCTATTCCAATCCCATACTTCCTTTAAATCTTTTTTTATTTTGAATTTATTAATACCATTAGGTATAACTATTATTGTGCTCCCTCCATTTTTTAAGGCCTCATAATGTGTTTTTTGGTCTATGCCAGAAGCATAGCCTGATACAATGGTAATGTTTTTTTTTGAAACTTGTTTGCTAATATCTTCTGCAACATTTAAACCATTATCACTTGCTTTTCTTGCACCGCAAAAACCAATTGTTTTGTTTTTTAGAAGTTCAATGTTACCAATATAGGATATTATGGTTGGTGCGTTTGTATTGAGTTTCTTTAAGTTTAAAGGGTAGCCCTTATCTATTATGGTTAAATATTTAACGTCTAAATCTCCATATTCTTGTTCTTTAAAAATGTATTCTATATCCTCTTGTGAAAGAAAGGTTTTTAAATTTTCTTTCACGTTATCATAAATTACTTTATTTTCTTTGACTAAATGACTAATCATCGAAATAATTTTGTTAGCTTTAACTCTACCAATACCTTTTATGCTAAGTAAATTATATGTAAATTTATATAAATCCATTGTATTCTATTTGTTGTCAGTATCTTTTCTTGATTTTACAATTGACAATCCATAAACTTTTTTACAACCTTTTTCTTTAAGTTTCATCGCTATGAACTGTAAAGTAGTACCAGATTGATACAGATCATCAACCAAAATGATATTTTTATTTGTAATATCTACGCCTATTGATAAATTTATTCCTTCTAAATATTCCCATCTTTTATCTAACTCCATATTTTTAAGAGGTTTTGTTTTATTTGTTGTCCAATGTACTTCTTCACTAATATTCTGAATTCCATAATTATCGCTAATTATCTTACAAATTTTTCTTGGGATATTTGAATTTCCATTTATGCTAGGAGGTACAGCACAAATTAAGTTTTTTTCTTCTTTGTATGGTTGTGTTGATTTTATAAAATTAAATATAATTTTACTTAATTGATTAGTTGATGTTTTACAGTGGTTGTATTTTGATAAATATTCTAATTCTCCAATTTCTGTTCTATTTTCTGAATCAATCATATGCTCAGATAAAGCTACAGAGCAATCTAAGGTGTCTCTTAAAAAAACTAAATCTAAATATTCTTCTTTGAATTTCTTGGCTTCTTTATATTCAGTTTCTGTCTTCATAGGGCACCAATATTTACCTGATGAAGTTTTCTCTAATTTTAAATTTGTTTTAGATTCAAATATTTCTTTAATAGAATTTTCAAAGGGGAGAAACAATGCCCAATTTGCAGGGTGATCGAAATCCACACTTCTTAAAGAATTCTTATGTGAGGTTTTGAAACATATTCTTTTTGGAGATTTATTTCTAATTTCTTTTACTTTATCATAATTGATATTTGTAGAGTCTGTGTTAAAATATTTAGAAAAAGATAAAAAGTCAAATGCCATAGTTTGAATTAAATTGAGTTCTTAATTATGCCTAACGGTTTAGTGTATGAGCAGTAGCGGAATAAAAAAACGAAAACTTTAATTTCAGCACTACACTTAGCCAAACCTTATTTTAATTTTTCAAATTTAAACAAAAAATTAGAAATAAGGTTTGGCGGGCTAAAATGCACGAACTTCAAGTTAAGCAACTGAACCGCTATTGCTTATACACCTTGTTAGCCACTGGCTTTATCTTCTTTTTTTAGTAATTCTTCTAGTCCAAATAATTCAGCAACTAAATGATGAACTTTTGTGCAAGGATTATGATTAGCATAATCAGAACGACCTTTAAATTCAGTTTCTAGTTTTGTTGCAAACTTTATAGCTAGTTCAATATTTCCATTCTTTTTTAGCAAATCATACATTTCAGTACTATTCTTTTGATACTCGTAATCTTCTCCTATTTTAGATTTCAGATTACTTTCAATTAGCTTTTGATATCTTTCTCTTTTGATTGCTGTATTATAGAAATGAAAATGTAACAAATACCAAAGTTCAAAAGCTTCATTTGTCCAAGCACACCCAATTTCTGGTGAATTGTTCTTACAAAGATTAATAGCCTCATTAAAGTTATCAGGTTCAAAACTATCTCGGTCAAATACAACCCATATTTTATCAATAGAAAGACTAGTTTTATTTTCTAGTTGTTCTTTTATTTCTATGGATTCTTTAACTAAAGAAAGGGTGTTTCTCCCCGTCCCCTCAATATCAATTCTACAAGAAGTTAGAACACCTTTTGGTAAATCATTTTTTAATGACTCAAAATAGTTTGGTTCAGTTTTTTCTCCTTCACAAACGATAAGAAAATATTTTCGTTTATTTTTTGTATTTCGTTTTCTTTTATATTCGTTTCTTGCTAATCTCTTTTGAATATGATTAGGAATTTTTACTTTTCTAGCCATTCTCTTATTGTATTTGAAATGTTACCAATAAAAGGAATGGCCCCATACTTTCCTTGAATATAATCCTTCTCAAATTTCCTGTCTTTTCTTACCTTAATCCCTCCATCTCCTTTATATTCAACTAAAGAGTATAAGTCTGAAGAAAAGTTTTTGTCTTTTTCTATAAAATAAATTTGGTCTCGTCTAAATTTACCATAGGAAAATAAATTTGTATCGTGAGTTGAAAAAATTAATTGAGCATTTTTGGGATTATGTTCGGTAGAATTAAACAGACGAGTAATTGATAAGGTTAATAATGGATGTAAACTAGCATCTAGTTCATCAATTACTAATATTCCTCCATCAGTCAGAACATCAAAAATAGGTCCCGAAATATTAAAAATCTTATTCGTCCCTGATGATTCTTGACTTCGCATATCAAATTCTATATCTGTAAAACTATTATCAATTGGATTCCTTTTTTTGTGCATAGTTTTTACATCAATAATCTTTTTTCCTTCTAAATCAGATATTAATTGTTTTACAATATGTTCAGGCATATTGTCAGGGATATCATTTGTATTAAAGTCTTTTCTCTTAATTTCTACATTATCAAACCCAAGGTCTAAATCATTATAAAAAGATTGCAATAAATGCTTGCTTTCTTTTTTTTCAAGCATTTGAAAAGTTACAGCCTTATATTTTTCGTGACTTAATCCTGAAATTGTAATAAAATTATTAAACCACATCATAATTTGACTAGCAAGTTTGCCATTAAATTGGTCAATAACCGCTAGAAATAATGCGTTGTCACGAGTCTTTTCCTCTAAATCTTTTGCCTCCTTGTATTGAGGATTAACATCAATTCCATCATCCTCTCTTACAAATAGATATTTTTCAACTATTTTTTTTGCTTCAATTAACCATTCTGCTTTGATTTTTGAATTAGTTAATTCAAAACCATAACGATATTTAATATTATTCAACAAAAAAGTAACTTCAAAAAATGAGGGTTCAGTTTCAGAAACAGTATCTAATAAAAATGGTTCTATATTTAAATATGAAGTAGATGACTTTTCAAAAGATTGAAAAACAATTCTACGCATTGTAGACATTGCTTTTATTAAATTACTTTTTCCACTTGAATTAGCTCCATAAATTACAGCTCCTTTTAAGATGTTGTATCTCTCTGTATGGATTAAGTTAACATCTCCAAAATCAGTAATGTTTGTCGCCTTTAAATCAAGACATACTTCGTCTTTTATGGAAAGGAAATTTTTAACTCTGAATTCTAATAACATTATTTTTATTTTTTATGCAAAGATACATAAATATATTTAATTGTGAGAAAAATTCTCAATTTTAGGTGTTTTTTTGATTTAGTACAAGTTT
>PDWI01009194.1_pt1 | contig 11418 bp, 11 predicted proteins | sample 1430891 | NCBI WGS metagenome assembly PDWI01 (sample SAMN01162508, study PRJNA174530) | Oral metagenome, whole genome shotgun sequencing project. | biome: Marine environment; feature: Marine mammal; material: Swab sample of the gingival sulcus; isolation source: swab sample of gingival sulcus... | reverse complement strand
GCTTTTTCTGTTTCGATTTTTGGTTCAAACATACTAATTGATGCGTCAAATTTTGATAGTTTAATCAAGTCCTGTAAATAATTATTCAATAGTTTCTCCTTCTATAAAAAACTCAAATGGATTTTGTGAATTCGACATTATAGCTTTTATTCCATTTATTTTCAAATATTCTTTTAATAATCCCTGTACAAGGGTATTAAAATGCCTTTCACTTTCATAGTGTCTTATGTCTATAAGTGATATTTCTCTTGCCTTTGCTTCCATAGCATCGTGATATTTTATATCTCCTGTTAAAAAACAATCAGCTTTTACATCATCAAGTAAACTCATACCTGAACCTGTACAAATACTTATCGTTTTTATAAAATCTTTACATTTAACAGCTTTTAAAACTTTTAGATTTAATTTCTTATTTACATATCTCACTAAATCTTCAAAAGGCATATCTACTTTTGCTAATATATTAAAATCACTTTCTTCTTTTACTTCAAAGCCTAAAATATCTTTTAAAACATATTCATTTAGATGTGTTTTATCTATATTTGTGTGCATTGAGATTAAAGCTATATTTTTTTGTATCAAAGTTTTTAATATTTTCGTACTATAAGTATCATAATTTACTTTTTTAAGCCCTGAAAATATCAAAGGATGATGAGTTATAACTAAAGAGTTTTCTTCAAAACTCTCAACTAAGTCTTCATCTATATCCATAGAAATATACACTTGTTTTATATCATCTTCAAAGCTTCCCACTAACAGACCTGAATTATCCCACTTTTCTTGTAATTCAAAGGGGGATATTTCATCAAGTTTATTGTATATATCTTTTATTTTCATTATTTGCTAATTCTTTTTAATCTTTCTTCTTCTTGCTCTTTGTATAAAACTGCACACCCTTGAGCTAATTCTCGCACCTTTAAGATATAATTTTGTCGTTCAGTTACTGAAATAGCTTTTCGTGCATCTAAGACATTAAAAGTATGAGAAGCCATCATACATTGATCATAAGCTGGAAGGGGAAGGCCCGCTTCTAAGCAAGATTTACACTCAGCAAAAGCATCATCGAAATGTTTAAACAACATTTCAGTATTTGCTACTTCAAAGTTATATTTTGAAAACTCATATTCACTTTCTTTATGAACATCTGCATAAGTTGTAACACCATGTTCATTTTTATTCCAAACGATGTCAAATACGCTATTTACACCTTGTAAGTACATAGCAAGTCTTTCAGTTCCATAAGTAATCTCAACAGCAACTGGGTCACAAGCAAGTCCTCCAACTTGTTGGAAATAAGTAAACTGAGTTACTTCCATACCATCAAGCCAAACTTCCCATCCTAGACCCCAAGCACCAAGTGTTGGAGATTCCCAGTTGTCTTCTACAAATCTAATATCGTGTTTTGATAAATCAAGCCCTAGATATTCAAGTGATTGTAAGTACAAATCTTGAATATTATCAGGACTAGGTTTTATCAAAGTTTGGAACTGATAATAAGCTCCTAGTCTATTTGGATTTTCTCCATATCTTCCATCAGTTGGTCTTCTACTTGGTGCAACATAAGCACTACTCCAAGGAGTTGAATCTAAACTTCGTAAAATCGTTGCAGGGTGAAAAGTACCAGCACCTGCTGGTATATCATAAGGTTGAACTATATTGCACCCTTGTTTTGCCCAAAATTCTTGTAATTTTAGTAAAATTTCTGAAAAAGTAATCATCTATTTTATTCCTAATTCTTTATTTATTTTATTTTTATCAAATCCACAAATCCAAGTATTTCCTATCAATATCACAGGAGAACCGCTACATCCATGTTTTTTGCAATCATTCAATGCTTTCTTATTTTTTGATACATCAATTAGATTGTATCTTATCTTTCTACTTTTTAAGTAAGCTTTAGCCTCATCGCACCATTTGCACTTAGGAAGAACAAATAATGCAACAGGTTTCATTATAAAATCACTTCTATACTAGCAGAATCACTTTCTACTTTTTTAGCTTGGATGATTCTATCTTCTTGTAGTTTTATAGCTAATTCTTTATTATTTATAGCCAAAATTTGCATAGCCAAATAAGCAGCATTTACTGCACCACTTCTTCCAAGTGCAACAGTACCTACAGGCATACCAGCAGGCATTTGAACAGTTGAAAGCATAGCATCCATACCATCCATAGCTCCACCTTTCATAGGAACTCCAAGAACTGGCTTAGTTGTACTAGCAGCTAATGCACCTGCAAGATGTGCTGCCATACCAGCAGCAGCTATAAATACTTTTGCACCTTTTTGTTCAGCTTCTTTTATATACTTTTTAGTTCTCTCAGGTGACCTATGAGCCGAAGAGATGATCAGTTCATATTTAACATCAAATTTTTCTAAAGTATCAGCACAATTTTTCATAACCTCATAGTCTGATTTACTTCCCATTATAATAGATACAAAATCCATAGTTTAATTCCTTAAGTTTTTTTTAAATTTTATTGATTATATCAAATACTTTCTAATAATTTTATAAGTTTATGAATTTTAACCTTATTCCAAGAAGAATATTTATATAAAGTTAATTCATCATTTTTAAATATAAATTTAGATAAATCTTTCGACTTATCCATTATTTTCACAGTTTTAACACTGTGATAATACTTTATATCTTTTTGGATACTATCTTGAGTGGATAAAACAAGTGTTGGAACCATAAAAGCATCACTTATATGATAAGTTGAAGTATCTGCTGTTATTATTCTATCCATATTTGATATAATATAAGCAAAATCGTTGAAATTTTTTGAATAAGATGATAAATCTAATATTCTACTATCCTTTGATTTTATAGCTATATCTAAAGTTGTTACTATTATATAATCATCATATTTTACTAAGTCAGATAAAAATGTAGCTACTAAACTTTGAGGTATAGATTTGTCCATTCTAGCTGAATAAGGATGAAACAAAAGTAACTTAGCTCTAGTCTTAGCTTCTTTTAATTTTTCTACTAAGTCATCTTTAGGTGTATACTTTGATAAAGACAATTCATTGTATTTTTCTTCAGCATTAATACTGTGATAATCTATTCCAAATCTATATAACCACTCATCAATACAATTTAAATTTTTAAAAAAAGAAGAATTTACATAAGAGCTATTATCAATAAAACAATCATATTTAAAAAATTCCTTTAGATTTAAACCTAAAGGTTTGATATTTCTTATAAAATCTTGGTTTTCAAATATTTCCTTATCCCTAGAATAAAAAGTGTTATTTGAAGCATCTAAATATATATCTATATTAACTTTAGTAAAAATTTCTTTTAATTTTTTATACATTATTCTAATAGCACTAGAAGACACTACCATCTGACTTATAGTATATCCAGGTGATCCAATAAGAGCCAAAGAAATTTCTTCTTTATCTATCTTCTTAACTTGAGTAAATAAATCACTCTTAGTTAAAGTACTAGAAAAATCTTTTAATTCTTCTTCATTTTGTATAAAATATTTTTTTATTTCATTTTTAAGATTTTGATAATTTGTATGTTCAAAAGCATTGGACATACCAAGTTCAATAGGAAAATATTCATCTTCCCTAAGCTTACTTTCTTTCATAAGTCTTGTAAGATATTTATTTTTATCAACACTTACAAAAACATCTTTTAAATCTTCAAAATCTTTAAAAGTACTTATATAAATTGTTTCATTTTTCAGTTCTGGTTGCATTTTATACTTTTGGTACTTAACTAAAGTACCATCAGTTGTTTTTATATTTATATTTTGAGTGACTCTAAAAAATATCATCTATTTTATTAAGCCTCTTTATTTTCTACTCTAAGCATAGTTAAATATGGCAAAGATACAGGAAGTTGGATTTTGTTTGTATTCCCACTATGAACTGAGTCTAATTCTTTGTTTGTTTCAGTCAAAATTTTCTTGAAATTTACATAGTATTTACCATCTTCTTTTTTATAAACTTTTCCTATCTCATTTTCACCCTCATTTATAACAGCACCCCTTGGAGCAAAAATTTCCACATCATCATTTGGATATATTTTATATTTACAATAAAAATGCTTTTCATCTTCAGTTACAAGTCCACTAACTTCATAAGAACCCTTACTTAAAGCATATTCGTGATTTTGAGTTGAATCTTTTTCAAAAGGTCTATGAACCAAATAAGCATCAGTAAAACCTCTATTTTTAGTAGTATGAAGTTCTCTTTGATATTTTTCAGGTTCAAATTTACCCGCATAATAGTCATCTATTGCTTCCCTATAAGCATTTGCAGTAACTGCAGCGTAATAAGGTGATTTTGTTCTACCTTCTATTTTTAGACTATCTACTGCTCCACTATCTAAAATCTCTTTTATATGAGAAGCTAAATTCATATCTTTCGAATTAAATATATAAGTTCCCACCCCTGGGTCTTCTTCTAATCTAAATAAAGTTTCGTGGTTTTTATTTGCTGCATATAAAGTATATTCAAATCTACAATCATTTGCACAAGAGCCTCTATTTGGAACTCTTCCACTTTGAACTGCACTTATTAAACATCTTCCACTATATGCAAAACACATAGAACCATGTACAAAAATCTCTATTTCCATATCTGGTAAATGTTCTTTAATTTTTTTTACATCTTTTAGAGAAATTTCTCTTGCAACAACTATTCTTTTAACTCCCATATCCCAAAAAACCTGAGCATCAAGATAGTTTAAAACATTTGCTTGAGTTGATAAATGTATATCAATATCAGGTGCAATTTCTCTACAAAGTCGCACAACTCCAGGAGCTGCTACTATAAACCCATCTGGTTTTAGTTCTGCCATTTTTTCTATATGTTTTTTTAGTAAATCGATTTGAGAATTAAAAGGAAAACCATTTATTGTAGCATATACTTTTTTACCCCTTGCATGGGCATATTCTATTCCTTCTTTAAAAGTTTCAAAAGTAAACTCTTTCCCTGCTCTAATTCTCAAAGAAAAGTGACTAACTCCTGCATATACAGCATCAGCCCCATAGTTAATAGCTATTTTTAATTTTTCTAAATTCCCAGCAGGAGAGAGTAACTCAACTTTATTATTCATAAATTTCCTTTAAATATTCTTTATTAATTAGAAATGATTATATCTAAAAGTTTATAAAATCATAATTTAAGATGTGATTTTATGTATTTTTAAAAAAAGTATGATATAATTTAAGCTAATTACAAGAAAAGGACAAATTATAGAAAATTATCCATTAATATTAATAAACCCAGAAAATGCAAAATTTAATCTTTCTGAATCTGAAAAAGTTTCATTTAAAGAAACTTTAGAACTTATAGAAATTGGGAAATATTCTTATTCTTTATTTGCCATTTGGAATTCGTGCATCACAAATTTACAAAGAAGAATAGAGACTTTTGGTATAGAAATATTTCTGAAAGTTTTTGAAGGTGGGGAAGAAAATTTTCAAAAAGACGAGCATCATTTAAAAGATAGATGGTTAAATATAAATGAATACAAGATTATAGATTATGCTAAAAAAGTCAATATTATTTCAAGAATAGCTCATGACTTATTAACTATGCTTTATTGGATGAAAGTTGGAATAAGTGAGGATGAAAAAGAATATGACAAACAAGAAATAAATGCAGTGATTTATCTTCTAGAAAAAAATTTATTTTCACAAAAATTCAAAGAAAATAGAAGAAAAAATAAAGATACAAATATAAACAATTTAAATAGAAGAAAAGAAGATAAAATTGTAGTTAATTTAAATAGCAAAAATTTATTAAATAAATACGACGATTTAGCACTTAAAAATAAATTAGATAGCTTCAAAAAAGGCCTTATAAAAGCAGATGAAGAAGAAAGTAGTAAACTAATAAATAAATATGGTTAAAGTTTAAGATTGAATCAAACTATATCTTAAATATTTTTCAAGTATAATTCTATCATGAAAAAAACAATATTTATTTTATTTACCCTTTTTACAGCCCTTTGTAGTAAAGATTTTACTGTTGCAACATATAACGTAGAAAATCTTTTCGATTTAACAAAACAAAAAACAGAATATAAAGAATACGTCCCAAACACTAAGTCAAACTGGAACTCTAAAACTTTTAATATAAAATTAAACAATGTCGTAAAAGTTATAAAAGACATAGATGCAGATATCATAGCTTTGCAAGAGGTTGAGAATAAAAATATTTTAAATCTGTTGTTCAAAAAACTTCCTTCTTATAAATATCACTCATTTAGCAAATATCCAAGAAGTGCAGTTGGAGTTGGATTTTTATCAAAAATCAAGATAAAAGAAAATAAACAAATAGATGTAAAATTTAGAAATAAACTCTTTCGCCCTATTCTTGAAAGTACTTTTGAACTAGATAATATAGAATTTAAAATTTTCAATAACCACTGGCCTTCTAAAAGAGTGGCTGAAAGTTATAGGGTAAAATATGCAAAAGTTTTACAAGATAGACTTAGTAAACTCCCAAAAGATTATGACTATATCTTAGTGGGTGATTTTAACTCAAACTATGACGAGATGATATCATTTAGAAGCAATAAAAAATTAAACAATACAGATGGAATAACGGGTATAAACCAAGTTCTTAACACTACTGTTGGTAAAAATTTTGTAACTTATGATGATGTTTTAAAACAAAAAAGAAAGGTGCATTTTAACCTATGGTTAGATATGAAAAATTCACAAAGATTTTCAAACAAATATAGAAAACAAAGCAACACTCCAGATAATATCATCTTATCTCCTGCCCTACTTGACACAAAGAAAATCTCTTATATTCAAAATTCTTTTAATGTTTTCAAACCAAACTACTTGTATAAAAACAATAAAGTAAATAGATGGCAATTTATAGGATATAAATATAGTAAAAAACACAAAGGTGCAGGATATTCTGACCACTTGCCTATTTATGCTAAATTTTCTACAAATAAAGAAGATAGAAATGTAGTCAAAAAAGTTCTAAAAGAACAAAAAAAACACTTAGATACTATTGCTGATTTATATACGAAAGAAAAACTTATAAATCCAGTATTATTAAAAAATGTAAGTGTTATTTACAAATCAAAACTAGGGGCTATTTTAAAAGATAAAACAAGAGCTATATATATTTACTCAAAGGCTGAAGATTTAAAACTAGGATATATTTATGATATACAAATAAATCAAATCACTTCTTATAATGGACTAAAAGAAGTAAAAGACTTTTCAATACTAAATAAAAAAGCATATAATAAAACATATAAAGAACTATATCAAGATAGTAAAAACATAGATATATCAAATCCTATCTATCAAAATGAAATCATAACTAATCTAAAAGGTATTGTGAAGAATAAAAAATTATTTTATACAAAAGATAAATATGTAAAACTATTTGCAAAAAATAAAAAAGATTTACCAAAAAATGGAAGTAAAATAGAGTTTAAAACAGCACATTTAGGAGTATATAAAGGAAATATACAAATTTTAATACACTCTAAAAATGACTATAAAGAAATAAACTAGATGTTAATAAAAGCCATTTTTACAAATAGTTCAGGGATATTGACTTCTAGAATTTTAGGTTTTATTAGGGATTTGCTAACTGCTTCAATTTTAGGAGCAAACATATATTCTGATATGTTCTTTGTAGCTTTTAAATTACCCAATCTTTTTAGAAGGATATTTGCGGAAGGTGCATTTACCCAAGCTTTTATACCAGCTTATGCAAAATCAAAACATAAGATAAGATTTTCTTCCATAGTTTTTTTACAGCTTTTTGGATTTTTGATTGTTTTATCTCTTTTTGTGACTTTGTTTTCTCACCTTGTAACAAAAGCTATAGCCATAGGTTTTGATGATAAAACTATCGATTTGGCAGCACCTTTATTTGCTATAAACTTTTATTATTTACCCTTGATTTTTGTAGTTACCTTTATGGCAGCACTTCTTCAATACAAACATCATTTTGCAACTACTGCTTATGCAACAGCATTACTAAATCTAGGTATGCTTACAGCCTTACTTATCTCAAAAGGTTTGGATAAATACACTATCACTTTTTATCTATCTTATGGTGTTCTTGCAGGAGGAATACTGCAAATAATAGTTCATCTGATAGCTATAAAAAAACATAATTTATGTAAAATATTTCATTTTAAAAAGCATAAGAAAAAAGAAGAAAATAGTTTTTACAAAAACTTTATAGCAGCATCTTTAGGTTCTTCAACTTCTCATATATCAGCTTTTATAGATACTTGGTTGGCTTCTTTTTTAATAAGTGGTTCAATATCATATCTATATTATGCAAATAGAGTTTTTCAACTTCCCCTTGCACTTTTTGCCATAGCAACTTCTATATCACTTTTTCCTATGGTTGCAAGAGCTATAAAAAATAAAGATGAAGAAAAAGCTTTAAAACTTATGAAGAAATCTTCATTTATTCTATTTTTCGTGCTAAGTATTGCTATGCTTATAGGTATAGTATTTGATGAATTTATCATAGAACTTCTTTTTCAAAGAGGTGCTTTTGATGTAAATGATACACAAAATACAGCACAAATACTAACTATGTATCTCATAGGATTACTTCCTTTTGGTGTGGGAAAGATATTTTCCCTTTGGCTTTATGCAAAAGAACAACAAGCCCTAGCTGCTAAAATATCTATGCAAAGTTTATTTTTTAATATCATTTTTTCACTAATATTGATAAAACCTTATGGTGCAAGTGGATTAGCCTTTGCTTCAACTCTTAGTGGTTTTATATTATTTTTTCTTACTATAAAAGCTTTTGGTTTAAAAAAAGTACAAAAAATGCTAAAATTATAAGTTTCTTTAATATAAATCAAACCTTTATTTAGTACAATATAGACATATGTTTTAGAAAAAAGGATTTGGATGAAACTTTTTATTATTTTATTTACTATGTTTATAATTTTTATTATTTTTATAAATAGAAACTTTTTTAGAAAAAATTTTCGTAAAAGATCTATCACTGATATAAAGTTAGAAACATATGAAGAACAAATAGAAACTCTCAAAAATCAAATTTATGAATTAAAAACAAATGGGAATAGAAAGCATCCCATACTAAATAATGAAAAAAAAGAAGTAGAAAATCCCATAAAACTATTGGAAAAAGCAGACAATCATTTAAAAAGTAAGATACAAAATTTAGAAGAAGAAAACCGAAAATTAAAACAACAAATCAAAAAACTACATAATTACATAGAAGAATTTGAAAATATAGAAGAAAAAAAAGATATTTTAAAAGAAGAGGAAGAAGAATACACAATAAAAATAGATGATGATAAAAATGACAAATATAGAATTTTTGTAGCAGGTCACTATAAACTAGAAGGATATGATGTATCTTTAAACAATCAAAAAAAAGATGATAATTATAATGAACTTGATATCATATGCAAAAAAGATGATACTGTCATCTTTCTAAAAACTGAATCTTTAGAAAGAGATGAACAAAGTACTATTAATCTATCAAGATTAGAAAACTTTGTATATTCTTGTGAAAAATATATAAAAGATAAAAATATTCTTGATAAAAATATCAAATTGAGATTAGTCATATCAAATGATATTCTAGATTATCCAGAAATAAAATACATAAAACAAGTCAAAAACTTTGACTATGAAGTACTATAATCAACACATAATAAGATTTTAGTTAAAATATGCTCTTATTAACTTTTAATTAGGATAAATATGAAAAACTTTTTTAAACAATATAGTCCCTATTACACAAACTATAAAAGACAATTTATATTTACTTTTATAGGTATAATTTTAGTATCAATTTCAACAGCAGGAACGGCTTATGCAATACAACCTTTGTTAGATGATATTTTTATAAACAAAGATAAAGAGATGCTAAAACTTATGCCTATATTTATTATACTTTTATATGCAGCAAAAGGTTTTGGTCGATATATTCAAGCTTATTATGTAGCATTTATTGGGCAAGATATTACAAGAATAGTTAGAGATAAACTTTTTTCTCATATGCTTCAATTGGATATGCTATTTTTTCAAAAAAACCATGGTGGAGATTTAGTAAGTAGAATAATAAATGATATAAATAGAATACAACTAGCAGTATCAAACTATTTAGCTGAAATTATAAGGGAAATATTAACAATCATAGCTTTGATAGGACTTTGTATTTACCATTCCCCTGAACTTGCTTTTTATGGGCTTGTAGTATTACCACTAGCATTTTATCCCCTATCACGATTAGCAAAGAGAATGAAAAAGCTATCTTTTAAATCTCAAGAATCAAACTCAGATATTACTGCATCTTTAACAGAATCTTTTAATAATATTGAGATTATAAAAGCAAATTCAACTGAAAAAATTGAAAGTGAAAGATTTGAGAAACATAATCTAAACTTTTTTAAATACAATATGAAAGCAGTAAAAACAAATGAACTAGTTTCCCCTGTTATGGAAATATTAGGTTCATTCGCTTTTGCAGCTGTGATTATAGTAGGTGGTTCAAAGGTAATATCAGGAGAATTAACTACAGGAGTTTTTTCATCTTTTGTAGCTTCTTTATTTATGCTTTATACTCCTTTAAAAAGACTATCATCTTTATATAATAAAATGCAAGATGCCCTTGCAGCGAATGAAAGAATAAATACTATGTTTGCACAAAAAGCAAGTATTAATTCAGGGAAACAAAACTTCCCTTCAAAAGTTGAGGAAATAAGCTTTAAAGAAGTATCTTTAAAATATGATGATTTAATTGCCCTAAAAAATATAAATCTTCAAGCTTCAAGGGGTCAAAGGATTGCCCTAGTGGGAAATAGTGGTGGAGGAAAATCATCACTAATAAACCTAATAATTAGATTTTATGATGTAAATTCAGGTGAGATTAAAATAAATGGAGTAAATATAAAAGATTTTTCACTAAAAAGCCTAAGGGAAAAAATCTCAATAGTAACCCAAAGAGTGTATATGTTCAATGACACAGTAGCAAATAATATCTGCTATGGATATGAATTAGATGAGCAAAAAGTTATAGAAGTTCTAAAACAAGCCCACGCCTATGATTTTGTCTCAAAGATGCCTGATGGAATACATACAAAATTAGATGAGTTTGGTACAAATCTAAGTGGGGGTCAGCGACAAAGAATAGCAATAGCAAGAGCCTTATATAAAAATCCTGAGATTTTAATCCTAGATGAAGCAACATCAGCCCTTGATAATAAAAGTGAATCAATCATAAGCAATGTCATAGATGAAATAAGCCAAGATAAAATCACTTTTATCATAGCCCATAGACTAAGTACCATAAAAAACTGTGATAAAATAGCTGTTTTTAAAGATGGAGAAATTTTAGATATAAATACAGAAGAAAATCTACTTAAAAACTGTGAAGAATATCAAAGATTGCATAATTTATCAAGTATTTAAATT
>PDWI01009193.1_pt1 | contig 11419 bp, 13 predicted proteins | sample 1430891 | NCBI WGS metagenome assembly PDWI01 (sample SAMN01162508, study PRJNA174530) | Oral metagenome, whole genome shotgun sequencing project. | biome: Marine environment; feature: Marine mammal; material: Swab sample of the gingival sulcus; isolation source: swab sample of gingival sulcus... | reverse complement strand
GCCGTTTTGTTGGCTGATGCTATCTATCTTTTCTAGATAGGATTTGGCATTTTGTATGTATTTTTTATAGCTTAGTGCTATCTTGCTTTGAGTAAGTATGCTAAATGCCATTTTGTTATATCTGTCTTTTTTGTAGGCTTTTTGGGCGTATTCTAGGGCTCTTTCGTAATTGCTTAAAAAAAAGTAAACCCTTGCAGTTATAGAGTTTTGGTACGACTGACTGCTTGCAAAATAAAAACCTCCAAAAGATAAAAACAGCACCACAAGAAAAACCATGAAAAACTTACCCATGAGCATGCTCCATCATCTTTTCTTTAAGCTTCTTGATGCCCTCTTCCAAACTAAGCTCATTAAGATAAAAGCTCTCACTCACGTAAAAGTCAACCCTAGAAAAAGGTTTAGGCAAAAACATTTTATCCCACGATGAAAACTCCCAGTATCTATCGGCTGTGCAGTTTACAGTAACGATGGGTAGTTTTAGTTTTTGAGCGATAACCACAGCACCTTGAGCCACCTCGTGCCTTGGACCTTTTGGGCCATCTGGTGATATGGCTAGATTTGTATGCTTTTGTTTTAGCACCTTCAAAGCCTCTATCAGCACTCTAGCTCCACCCTTTCTTGTGCTTCCTTTGATGCTAAAGCCTCCAGCTATCTTTTGTATAACCCCAGCTATGAGCTGTCCATCAAAATGCTCACTAGTCATAACACAGACTTGAAAAGGATGAGGTTGAAGTTTTTTATAACAAAAAGGAGTCATGATAAGCTCCCCATGCCAAGTTGCATAGATGGCATTTTGCTCGGGAAACTTTGAGCCGTTAAAACGAACCTTGCAACTTAGATACAAAAGCTTTAAAAGCCATGCACCTAAACTTGGAACGAGTTTTAACAATATCTGTCGTTTTCTTGTTTTACTTAGCATAGCTCGCCATACAAACTTAGTCGTCTTGGATTGGTTATCCTAACTTTCTGAGTAGTTCCAACAAGGCTTTTATCCCCTTTTACTTGCACCAAAAAGCTCGAAAAACTTCGTCCTGCTATAAAGCCAGAATCCCTTGCCTCTTCAAAGTAAACGTCCATGATTTTGCCCATTTGTGCATCAGATATCTCATCAAGTATCTGAGCATGTCTATCTTGAAGTCTTTTTAGTCTAGCTGATGCTAAAGTTCCATCGACTTGGTCTTCGAACTCCGCTGCTTTTGTAAGTGGTCTAGCAGAATATTTAAAAGAAAACATCTGCTCAAAGCGTACTTTTTCCATCACATCCATGGTATCTTCAAAGTCCTCATCGCTTTCACCGGGAAAACCCACGATAACATCGGTACTGATACTTACTTCTGGTACTAAAGAGCGTAGCTTTAAGGCTCTGTCTAAAAACCACTCCTTAGTATAGCCTCTTTTCATACGTCTTAAAAGCGAGGTAGAGCCACTTTGAAGGGGCATGTGCATAGACTTGCAAACCTTGTCGTTTTGGGAAAAAGTTTCTAAGAACTTATCATCCATGTGAAGTGGATGAGGCGAAGTAAAGCGGATACGCTCTATGCCATCTATCTCGCTTACGGCATTTAACAAGTCAGAAAAATCAAGCTTTTTATCGCTTTTTCGGCTAAATCTCTTACCGTAGTTGTTGACATTTTGCCCAAGTAAAAATATCTCTTTAGCTCCCTTACTGACGGCTCTTTGGGCTTCATTTAAGATGATATTCATAGGTATGGAAAGCTCATCACCCCTTGTGTGAGGTACGATGCAAAAGGTGCATTTTTTGTCGCATCCTATAGTGATGTTTACATAAGCTTTTTGATGTGAGTTTCTAAAGTCCCCAAACGAATACGTACTTTCATCATAGTCTATACTTGATGCTAAAAAGCCTTTTTGACGAACTGCCTTGGTTATCTGTGAGACATTTCTAGCACCCAAAACAAAGTCCACCGAAGGAGCTTTTTTAAATATATCCTTACCTAGATGACTAGCCGTACAACCACATACACCTATCTTCGCCCCCTCTTTTTTGCGTTTATTGTAAACGCCTATCTCGGAAAAAAGCTTATGCACAGGCTTTTCACGCACACTGCAAGTGTTGATTATGATAAGATCAGCATCCTTATCGTCAGAAGTTAGGGTGTAGTCGTCTTTTTGAGTAAGCTCAGCGATGATATGCTCACTATCACGCTCATTCATGGCACACCCTAAGGTTTGTATGTATAGTTTTTTCACAGCTTAACTTAGTATATGAACCTCGTACATATAGTCGCTCTCGTCAAGCCCATACTTAACTTCCCTAAAATAAACTGAAAAATCTTTTTCTTCGAAGTACTCAACCAAAGAGACTAGATCATTGTGAGAGTTTTCCTTATCAAAGTAAAAAATCTTCTGCTCATCTTTTTTAAGATCTTCTTCCATCTTGTCTAAACTTATGGTTTTTGGCTTGTCTTTTAGTTCCACTCGTGCTAATTTTAACTCCATCTTTTCCCTCTTCAAACATTTTTAAAATGCAAAATATCTTATATATTTTATCATTATTTGCATAAAAAAGTTATTAAAGATTGTTTTTTAAAGTAAAAATAGATAGAATAAAACTATGATTTTTAAAAAAAACATCCTGCATTTTTATCGACTTAGCCTGTTTGTTTGCTTAGTTTGCATCGAATACCTAGCCACAACTTCAAGGCATCTTGGCATCAACGAGCAGTTTTCAGACAAAACCAATCATTTTTTAGCATTTTTTGTTTTATACATACTTTTAAGCTTATCCTACGAAAAACTTTCCACTCTAAAAGCTTTTGCCTTGCTTTTGCTTTTTGGATTGCAAATAGAAATAGTACAGCATTTTTTACCAGCTAGGCACTTTTCACTACTTGATGTGGTAGCCGATATGGTGGGCATTTGCATTGGTATCGTAAGCTTTTATATATTTAAAAAAATAAGGAAAAACCCATGAATCACATACTCATAACAGGCGGAGCTGGGTATATAGGCTCTCATGTAGCTAAGCTTTTACTTGAAAACACAAGAGCAAGGCTTAGCATACTTGACAACCTTTCCACAGGAAAACTAAGCACTCTAAAGACTTTACAAAGCATAAGGAATTTCGAGTTTATCGAGGCGGATTTGAAAGATTTTGAGCAGGTTGATGCGATACTTAAAAACAGCAATATAAGCACCATAATGCATTTTGCCGCCTCTATCGTCGTACCAGAATCAGTGGAAAACCCGCTCAAATACTACCTCAACAACACAGCAAACACTACAAATCTCATCAACTGTGCGGTAAAACACGAAGTTAAAAAGTTTATCTTTTCATCCACAGCAGCCGTTTACGGAGAACCAAAACAAGTGCCACAAAATGGCATAAATGAAGAGTACGAAACCAAGCCCATAAACCCTTATGGCAGAAGTAAGCTTATGAGTGAAAACATTTTACAAGATACAGCCAAGGCTCATAAGGGGCTAAAGTATGTGATATTTCGGTATTTTAACGTGGCTGGGGCGGATGTTTTTTACGAGAAAGAAAGCTTAAGTCCACGCATAGGGCAAAGCTTTCCAAACGCTACTCATCTTATCAAGATAGCTAGTGAGTGTGCTTGTGGCAAACGAGAAAAGATGGCGATATTTGGCGAGGACTACCCCACACCTGATGGAACCTGCATCAGAGACTACATACACGTCGATGACTTAGCTGATGCTCACATAAAAGCTATAAGCTATCTTGATGCACACAAAAGCGACATCTTTAACGTCGGTTATTCAAGAGGATATAGCGTAAAAGAAGTTATACAAACTGTAAAAAAAGTAACAGAAAAAGACTTTAAAGTAGTATCTCAAGGTAAACGTGCTGGAGACCCTGCTATGCTTATATCTAACAATGAAAGAATAAAAAATAAAATGAAATGGCAACCAAGATACGACGATCTTGAGCTTATTTGCAAAAGTGCTTACAAGTGGGAGTTAGGGTAAAAAAGCGGTTATAAAACCGCTTTTTTACTAGTGAACTCTTTTCCAGATATACGTCTTCCAAGCTATAGCGAAAACACTTAGGATAAGAAAATACAACATGATCTTATAACCTAAACTTTCTCTTTCGGCTTTTTTACTATCCCCTATGCTCTCAAGATAGTTAACCACTTGCTCTTGGGATTTTTCATTGAGACCAACTCTAGGCATAGATGTTCCGGGAAGTCCTTTTTGTGGGTCATTTATAAATGTTTCAAGATAATGCTTTCCACGTGAACGTATCATGATAGAAAGATCAGGCGGATTTGAACCCATGTACTTTTTCAAAGGCTCTGCGTCTGTGAAAGCTTTAAGCTTATCATACTTCATATCATGACATCTCTGACAGGCATTGGCAAATACCTCTTTATCATCCATCTTCTTAGGAGCTATGGAAACAAGATAAGCTACGATATCAGCTATCTCTTTGTTCATATCAGCTCCACCTGCTCCATAAAAGTCTGTCATAGGGAAAGGATGAGAGTCGTTAAACTTGCCCTGAAGATGAAGTGCCATATTTGGTTTTTTGATAAGGGCTGCTAAAAATACAGGCGAATACAAATACCCTGCCGTGCTTAGATCTGGCGGAACTACTCCAAAACCAGCCGCCGCACCCTTTGCGTCCATAGGAGCTGGCATGCCTTGAGACTTAACTCCATGACAACCTATACAACCTGCCGCCATAAAAGTAGTCGCTCCAGTTGCAGCATCACCTTTTGAAAGGTCTATCTTCTTAACCTCATCCCAAAAAGCGTGAACAGCAAGTGCGTTTTTCTTCGCATCATCTAAAGCCATAGTAGCCATCTTTCCTTGAGCAGAATTTCTATCTTCCACTTCTGCTAAGGCTAGTTCTGCTTTTTCTACTTGTCTATCTGCGTACGCCTTTGCACCAGCAGGAAAGTCAAAGTTAGCAGGAGCTACATGCGGGTGCATCACAGAGTGAGCTAAAGGCTCAACACCCCAGTAAACAATGCCTGTAAAGATCACAAGAACAAATAAAATAAATACTTCTTTCATAACTTAAGCTCCTTTTCTTTTTTCAAACATTGTTATGATAGGCAGTGCCACAAATAACAGTATAAACGTTATGGCTGCGAAAAATCCCACAAGGGCATTTGCTCCTGTTGGAGGTAGTTTACCGTAGATAGTCAAGACGATCATATCTATAAGTAGAACCCAAAACCATACAAAAAAGGCTTTACGCTTTACAGCAGGTGCTACCACAGGACTTCTATCTAAAAATGGAAGTATCATAAAGATGACATTTGCAAAACCAAAAGCAGCTAGTCCTATATCTGATGCGGCTATACCACCGATGTCAAAGAAAAAGCCACGTAAAACCTCGTAACTCCACAAAAAGTACCATTCTGGGTAGATGTGAGCTGGAGTTTTCATAGCATTTGCTGGATCAAAGTTGATAGGATCCATAGCAAAATCAAAGTGAAAACAAACAAGGTAGAAAAAGAAAATCATAAATATACTAACAACCATGAAATCTTTTGATAAAAACACTGGCCAAAAAGGTACAACTTTGGACTCTTTAGTGTTTCCTGCCTTATATATCTCACTTTCTGTTTCAAAGTCTATCTCTTCGCCCTCTTGGTTGTTAACGTGAGGAAAGCGAAGGGTATAAAAGTGAAAAGCGATAAGCATGATGATGACAAGTGGGAGTAAAACCACGTGTAGCATGAAAAATCTCGTCAAAGTAGAGTCTGCAACAGCAAAATCGCCCCTTATCCACACAACCAAAGCATCACCTATGACAGGGATACCGCCAAAAAGGTTGGTGATAACTTGAGCAGCCCAGTAGCTCATCTGACCCCAAGGGAGCATATAGCCACTAAAAGCTTCAGCTGAAAAGATACCAAAGAGCATCATACCGCTTATCCATATCATCTCACGACCATTTTTGTAAGAGCCGTAGTAAATGCCTGTAAACATATGGATGTAAATAACCAAGAAAACAACAGAGGCTGCAACTGCATGCATATGTCTCCAAAGCCACCCGTACGCCACTTCTTGCATGATCGTGTAGTTTACACTATCAAATGCTTGATGCACGTCAGGTTTGTAGTACATAAGTAAAAATAGTCCTGAAACTACAAGGATGATGAACAAAAACATCAAAACAACACCCATAGCCCAAAGGAAGTTTATGTTTTTAGGTATCCAATACTCCGTCATCATAACTCGCATGAATGCCTTGACAGCTAGTCTTTGATCTAGCCAGTCAATTATGCCATTTGCTTTTTTTATCTGTGCCATAACCTCTCCTTACGCTTTACTAGCTTCTAAGAACTTTTTGTATTCTGGGCCTTCTTCGCCAAGAACAAGCTTTGTTCCGTCTATCTTATAAGGAGGGATGTCCATAGGTCGTGGTGGTGGGCCAAAAGTGTTTACCGCAGATGCGTCAAACTGACCCCCGTGACAGGCGCACTTAAACATCTCACTCGAGCCATCCCAACTAGGGATACACCCTAAGTGGGTACAGAGTCCGATGACTACTGTGTATTGAGCATCCGAAACAGTGATGTCTCTTAGTTCGTTTTTAGCCATAGATTTAGTTTTTTTCAAAACAAAGATGGGTTTTTTTCGCCACTCAAATGTTCTAAACTCTCCATCTTGCATGGGGGAAAGGTCTATCGTGGTAAAACCCGCAGCGGCAACGCTTGGAAGGGGATCCCAAGATCTTTTCATAGCACCTAAGGCAAATGCACCGCCAACAGCGGCAACACCACCAAAAGCAAAGCCTAGAAAGTCTCGTCTGTTTTGTTCAACAGCCATACTTCATTCCTTTTCATATATTTTCATTTCCTGACGATTGTATCCAAAAAATCTTAAAATATATTTAATAGTTTTGTAAATATTAATTAAATGAATAGAAAATAAAAATAAAATGGCTGTTGATTAATTTTCGTTATGATAACTCTTTTCAAATTCCTCTAAAAAGGCTTCTATATTGTAGCGTGATCTATACTCACTACTCATAAGATGTATCAAAATATCCCCCATATCAAGTACTGCCCATTCTCCACTCGCATCAGCGTGTAAACATTCTTCGCCTATGGACTTAAGAAGTGGCTTTAGTTCATCCACAAGAGAGGATGAATGTCGCTCATTTAGCGTAGTAGCTATGATGACAAAGTCTGTTAGGTAGTCTTTGTCTTTCATGTCAAAAACCTGAATATTTTCAGCTTTTTTTTCGTCAAGCAATTTTACTATTGCTTCTATTTTTTCTTTCATTTGTTTCCTTTTTTAGTATTTAAAGCTCTATGATTTCCCACGGTAAACCTTGATGCATCAACTCATCCATAAAAGGCTTAGCATCAAATTCTTCCATGTTAAAAACTCCCTTGCCATTCCAGATGCCCTTTGCTATGAGCAGTGAGCCTATCATAGCAGGAACTCCTGTGGTGTAGCTAACGCCATTTGCCCCTGTTTCACGGTAAGCCTCTTGGTGATCGCAGATGTTGAAAATGTAAACTTTTTTCTTTTTACCATCCTTGATGCCCTCACATACGCAACCTATGTGGGTTTTACCATGAGTTCTTTCGCCCAAAGTTGCCGGATCTGGCAGCAGGGTTTTTAAAAACTCCATAGGAACTATCTTTTGCCCCTTATGTTCAACTGGCTCGATGCCTAGCATACCTACATTTTGCAAACATTTCATGTGAGTTAGGTAGCTTTGTGAAAAAGTCATAAAAAAACGTATGCGTTTTAAGCCCTTGATGTTTTTTACCAAACTTTCCATCTCTTCATGATACAAAAGATAGCTATCGTAAGTACCCACTTTTGGGTACTCCCACTGCATTTTTATCTCCATAGGTTTAGTTTCTATCCACCTACCCTGCCCATCTTCGCCCTTTTCCCAGTAGCGCCCCTTTGAGCTAACCTCACGCAGGTTTATCTCTGGGTTAAAATTCGTCGCAAAAGCGTAGCCGTGGTCTCCAGCATTGCAGTCTAGGATGTCGATGTAGTTTATCTCATCAAAAAGATACTGCTGTGCATAAGCACAAAAAACATTTGTAACACCTGGGTCAAAACCGCTACCCAAAAGCCCCATAACTCCAGCTTTTTTAAAGTCCTCATTCCTTGCCCATTGGAGTTTATACTCAAACTTTGCCTCATCAGGATGCTCATAATTTGCCGTATCGATGTAGTGAACTCCACACTTGCTACACGCATCCATGATGGAAAGATCTTGGTAGGGAAGTGCTACATTTAACACCAAGTCTGCTCTGTGTTTTTCTATCATATCAACTACTTCGTCCACATTGTCCGCATCAAGAGAGTCGGTTTTGATGATCACGTTTAGTCTTTCTTTTATATCAGCTGCTATCTTATCGCACTTACTTTTGGTTCTACTTGCTAGGATGATATCATCGAAGATCTGACTATTGATAGCACATTTTGTTGTAGCCACACGGCTAACTCCACCTGCTCCTATGATCAAAATACTCGCCATTTTTAGTCCTTTGGTAGTGTTTTTAGTATCTTTTTTACTAGGCCTAAAGCCTTACTTCTGTGCGAAAACTTTAGCTTGTAACTCTCATCAAGTTCGCCCAAGGTCAAGCTTTCGCCTTTAGGGATGAAAACTGGGTCATAACCAAAGCCTTTATCGCCCCTTTGCTCGTCTATGGCGTATCCGTGCATATAGCCATGTACGGTAAAATCGCCCCACTTCGAGGATACGGCTATACAAGCTGTGTAAAAAGCGGGGGTTTTCTTGATGCCCATACTTTTAAGAGTTTGAACGAGCTTAGCTGTGTTTGCCTTTGCGTCTGCGTTTTTTCCAGCATATCTAGCACTGTAAATCCCCGGCTGTCCGCCCAAAATAGGTAAAGATATGCCACTGTCATCACTTAAGACGATGGTGTTTTCATCTTGCAAGAAATCATACAAAGTTTTTGACTTGATAAGAGCATTTTGACTAAAACTTGTGCCATTTTCTTCTATCTCAAAAGGCGTCGTAACCTCGTCAAAACCCTTAATGCTCCATCCGTTTAAAAAGGCTTTGATCTCTTTGATCTTGCCTTTGTTTGAACTTGCTAAGACTATATTCATATACCTGCCTCAAAATTTTAAGCTAATTCTAGCAAGATTTGTCTTAAGATTTAAACTGTTGTGGGAAAAATATATTTGGAGCTTTTTTGTGATGTGATGCAACTTAAGTGGTAAATAATGAAAAAATTATAAAACCTTACTATAGCCAACCGTCCTTTTTGAACAAATCTTTAATCGGCTCAAACCAATTTGCATAACTATGCTTTTCTATAGCTAAAGCATCATCTTTTTTACTCGCTATCAAATCAAGATTTGAAAAGTTTTGTTTATTTTCATCTTCTATATGTTTACTGTTGTCATAAAAATATATTTCATCACAAACAAAAATAATTTTTTTCAAATTCTCAAAACTTTGTTTATATCTTCTCTCTAGTATCGCCTCGTCTATACTATGCCCATTTTTTGCCTTGCGTATAGCCACTCGCTGTTTTGAAAGTTCTACACTATCCAAGCCAACATAATACAAAACTATTTTATAGTTATTGTCTTTTGCCTTTTTTATAAAATTTATTATAGATTGTCCACTAAGAGTAGTTTCGATATTGAAAGTAATCTTATCTTTTATGTATTTATTTCTTAATTTTATAGCAAGACGACCTGCCCTATTTTGATCTTTGCTGTTTTTCCAATTGCCTATCTCTTTTACTATTTCATCTGAATTTATTCTTTTTCCAAAATCCGAATTAAATTCAAGCTGATTAAAATAAAATATGCTTTTCCCAGCCCCATTTACCCCAGCAAAAACATACAAAATATCACTTTTGGCTTGTTTCATCTTATATCCTTTTTTAGTAAGTGTTTTGCTATAGCACTTTCGCACTGGGTTTTTTTCGGAAAAATCATCAAAAAAAGTTTTTTCGTTGCTTAAGACAGATAATATAAACGAGCAATATGATTATTAAAAAGCTTTTTTCAAATTGTTTTCCTTCACTTGGAAACAATCTAAAACATCGCATTTATGGTGTCAAGAGGGAGACTTGAACTCCCGACCTCCGGCTTATGAGACCAGCGCTCTAACCAGCTGAGCTACCTTGACACAAAAAAGAAGTGCAATTATATGTAATTTTTGCTTAGATTATGGTTAATTTTGTTATAATTTCCCATGGAAAAATATTTAGACCGCATTCAAACCCCTTGTTATGTTTACGAGGAGCTAAAACTAGAAAAAAACCTCGCTTTACTTCGTGAAGTTGAGCAAAAAAGTGGGGCAAAGATACTTTTAGCTCTAAAAGGCTTTGCACTTCAAGATAGCTTTTCACTTATCTCAAACTACCTAAGCGGAGCTAGTGCTAGTGGGCTTCATGAGGCTAAACTAGCCCATAAAATAGGCAAAGAAGTTCACACCTACTCCCCTGCTTTTAAAGATGAGGATATGGAAGAGATCTTAAGCCTTAGCTCTCATGTGGTTTTTAACTCTCACTCTCAATGGGAAAAATACAAACACATCGCCCACAACAAAGCCTCATGTGGACTTAGGATCAACCCAGAGACTTCTTTTAGTCCAGTCCCTCTTTACAACCCTTGTGGGAGTTTTAGCCGTCTTGGCATCACAAAAAAAGAGCTAAAACCTCATCTTTTAGAAGGCATTGAAGGCTTTCATCTTCACGCACTTTGTGAGCAAAACGCTGATGCTTTGCAAACTGTGATGCAAAAGTTTGAAAAGAATTTTGGGGAGTTTTTACCTAGGCTAAAATGGCTAAACTTCGGTGGCGGACACCACATCACGAGGAGTGATTATAACATAAAACTTCTCATAAAACTGCTTCGTGATTTTAAGAAAAGATATCCTCATTTGGAACTTTTTTTAGAGCCAAGCGAGGCAGTTGGTTGGCAAGTTGGGGTTTTGGTTACTAAGGTTTTAGACATCATCCATAACGACATAGATATCGCCATACTCGACACTTCCGCCGAGGCTCATATGCCAGATACTCTTGCTATGCCTTACCGTGCGGACATTCGTGGTGCAGATTTGCCAAAGAAAAAAGCCCACACTTACCGCCTTGGGGGCAACACTTGCCTTGCTGGGGATGTGATGGGGGATTATAGTTTTGATGAGCCTTTAAAAGTAGGCGACAAGCTCATTTTTGAAGATATGATGCACTATACTATCGTTAAAAATACCACTTTTAACGGCATCAAGCTCCCGGATATCGGCGTGATACGTAAAGATGGGCGATATGAGCTTGTTAAGCAGTTTGGCTACGACGAGTACGAGAGGCGAAACTAGACTTTAGCAAAGTAAAAACTAAAACAGATACTAACAAATAGCCAAACCACTTTCCAAATCTCTCATAAAAAGTGCTTTTTTGTTTTAGCCCAACATCTGCAATAATGGCACTTTTTTCATTTACCAGGCTAAGTTTTTGCA